>OOIW01000017.1_pt1 | contig 216702 bp, 202 predicted proteins | sample 1691751 | NCBI WGS metagenome assembly OOIW01 (sample SAMN05831949, study PRJEB22555) | human gut metagenome | isolation source: Skin biopsy | host: Homo sapiens
GAAGAAAATCTCTCAGCATTCTGACGACAAGCAGAAGGCGATATACTTAGCGTTTCAAAATCTTTGACGGCATTAATAATAGCATCTACATTTTGTTCATTGAAGAACACTCCAGTGATATTATCGCCGCTAGCAATAATTGTTTCTTTAGCTCCACCTTTTCCATAAGCAATCACAGGAGTTCCACATGCCTGAGCCTCTAAAGGAGCAATTCCAAAATCCTCCTCCGCAGCAAAAACAAATGCTTTTGCCCTGCTTAAATAATCCTTAAGAACATCAAATTTCTGATATCCCATTATTGAAACATTATCACCCGCGATAGATTTTATTAATTTATGTTGCGGTCCATCACCTATAACAACAAGTTTTTTATCTGGCATTTTATTGAATGCCGCAACAATCAGATCAATTTTTTTATATGGCACCTGCCTAGAAGATGTCATATAGAAATCATCTTTTTCAAAAACCGTAGTGAAATCATTCACAAAAACAGGAGGGTAGATAACATCTGAATCACGACGATAACATTTGTTAATCCTGTGCTTTATGAATGTTGAAATCGCGATAAAATTATCAACACCATAACTACTTCTTATATCCCAAAGGCGAATCTTGTGCAAAAAATATCGAGCTAGAAATGACTTTATTCCAGACTCAAGCTTAGACTCTTTCAAATATTGATGCTGTAGATCCCATGCATAACGAATAGGACTATAACACATACAAACGTGTAATTGATCAGGTCCAGTAATAACGCCTTTCGCAACCGCATGAGAGCTTGAAATAATTACATCATACTTTGAAAGATCAAATTGCTCGACAGCGAAAGGCATTAATGGTAGATAGCCTCTGTATTTTTTTTTCGCAAACGGTAATTTCTGTATAAAACTTGTAGCTACCGACTTATTCCTAATAAAGTCTCTTTTATCTAAAAAATCCACTATAGAGAATAAATCGGCCTCCGGATAAACATTAAGCATCCTCTCAAGGACACGTTCAGCTCCAGCATAAGTGACTAACCAGTCATGGACAATAGCAATTTTCATAATTTTCACATTTATGAGTTAAACATATTTTCTAATGTATTTCGCAGTTCACCTGAAGGCGCATAGTTAATCATATTTTTTAACTTTGTATTATCACCAAGCAGAGTTTTAATTTCATTATTTCGTAAAAAATCCGGGTTCACTTTAATTTCAATCTTTCTCCCGCTGATAAATTCCATTTCCTTAATTATGCCCTCTAAAGAGGTCGAGATTCCAGAACAAAGATTGACAATAGTAGATGAGCTTTGACCTTGAAATAACTTTAGATAACAAAGTGCTATTTCAGATACATCGGAGAAATCTCGTTGGACATTAATATTACCAAGTTCAATCACCTCACATTTACGTTTAAAATGCGATACAATTTTTGGCACTAGAAAATTATCAGCCTGTCCAACACCGGTATAATTAAATGGTCTTGTTATGATAATAGGAAACTCAGAAAACCACCCTTTAACCATATTCTCCATCGCAAGTTTACTAGAAGAATAATGATTCACCGGCATAGGTTCTGTATTTTCATCGACTACAGGAACTGTTGGATTTCCATAGATGTTTGCAGAACTAGAGATTATAATCTTTTTAAGATCTATTCCTGACTCCTTTACTGCCTCAAGGAGATTAATAGTTCCAATTGTATTATTGCGATAGAAAACGCTAGCCTCACCTTCCCCAACAAAAGCGCTACCTGCCAGATGAATTATCCCCTCTGGTTTATGTATTGATAAAGCTTCAAGTAAACTTTTCTTATCCAAGACATCAAACACTACTTCATTTATTGATAAAGGGGCGCAGCGCCCCCCTATTAATACTTGATAACCCGCCCCTTCAAAAGTCGAGACCACATATTTTCCCGTGAATCCATTACCTCCGGTGACGAGTACTTTCATTTTTATCACCTTTAGAAAGAATAGCCTTTAGAAAGAATAGCCTTTAGAATTACGCTCAAGGTCTGCGTCAACCATCATTTTTGCTAACTCCTCCAAAGTGGTTTTTGGTGACCAACCTAGATCATTCTTGGCTTTAACTGGATTGCCAATAAGTAACTCTACTTCTGCCGGGCGATAGAATTTTGGATTGATTGTAACTACAGTTTTTCCTGAACTCTTTTCAACACCGTACTCGTCTTCATTTTTGCCATTCCACTCAATTTCCATCCCCGCTGCTTTTCCACAAAGCGTAACAAAATCACGAACGGTTTCTGTGCGATTAGTTGCAAGCACATACGTATCCGGCTTTTCAGCTTGTAGCATAAGGTACATACCCTCAACGTAATCTTTAGCAAATCCCCAATCTCTTTTTGCATCAAGATTGCCCAATTCGATTTTATCAAGTTGTCCCAATTTTATTTTCGCAATCCCATCAGAAATCTTTCGTGTAACAAACTCCTGACCACGAAGTGGCGACTCGTGATTGAATAAAATACCACTTGTAGCAAAGATATCGTAAGACTCACGATAGTTAACGGTCATCCAATGAGCATATAATTTTGCAACACCATATGGGCTGCGTGGATAGAAGGGGGTGGACTCTACTTGCGGAATTTCCTGTACCTTACCAAACATTTCCGAGGTTGATGCTTGGTAAAACCGAATTTTTGGATTTACTATGCGAATAGCTTCGAGTAAATTCAATGGCCCAATACCTGTAATCTCAGCAGTCGTAATCGGCTGTTGAAATGAAACACCAACGAAACTCTGTGCAGCAAGGTTGTACACCTCTGTTGCCCCTGTTTCCTGTAAAAGTCGAATGCTAGCACTGAGATCAGTCAGATCATATTCAACTAGATGAAGGTTATTGTGATTATCTATACCAAGCTCTTTTATCCTCCAAAAGTTAACTGAGCTAGTCCTTCTATAAGTGCCATAAACAGTATATCCTTTACTTAAAAGAAGCTCAGCTAAATATGCACCATCTTGACCTGTAATACCAGTAACAATCGCTTTCATTTATTATCGCCTTAATAATATGATTAAATTAAATTTATGATGTCGTCTTAATTTTCCACCAAGAAAAATCCAAAAATCTTTTTTCGAACACTTGATATGCGCACAGGCCAACGATCAAGCAAAAAATTATGGATAACAACATCGACAAATAAAAACCCACACCAAACAAAAGAAGTAACTTTATCACAAACGGCATTGAAATCGCATGTGAGAGATAAATTGAATAAGATCCCTCTCCTATTTTTTCCAGCATCCAGCCTAACTTACTAATAAAATCAACATGTAGAGATAGCATCATTATAATAAAACTTGGCACTCCTAAATTTAAAAATCTGGATTCAATATTAACATTACCTATGAAGTAAGCAACCACCAAAATTAACATATAGAAACTAATTTCTGAAATCTTAAAATCTTCTCGATATACTTTAGAGTAATATAAATAAAGTATTGCACCAAGAATAAACTCAAATACCACATCATTTCTGTAAAATAAATTTAATCCTATATTATTAGCGAGTATAAATATAGAAAATATCATAAATAAAACAAAACCGAGTCTGTATCTGGTCGACAGCAAGATAGAAAACAAGAATATTAAATAGAAATATACTTCATAATTTAATGTCCAACCCAAGGAAACCAGGGGCGGGAGATTATCAATCATAGGAATAAAAAATAACGAATGTAAAAGATGGCCAAAATCAAATACTGACCGTTCAAATTTATCGGGGAAAATAATTAATAGAATTGCAAAAGAAAGAGTATAAAACCAATAGTTTGGGACAATTCTTTGAATTCGCCCTTTTAAAAAATCAGTCATCCCTACTAAGCCAAACTTGTTCCTAGCCGAATAGAATATTATAAACCCACTGATAATAAAGAATATATCGACTCCTGCTTGTCCCGAGTTTAATACAAGACCATTTAATCCTTTAGCAACGAGGTTCTCAGTTGCATGAAAAAAAAGAACTAATACTACCGCAAGCCCTCGCATTACTTGAATTGAGGTGAGCTTATTTGATTTAGTCATATAATCCCTATATAGGGGCTGCAAGCAATACAGAGTAAAGTTTATTACGTCTATTTTCTAGCTCTGTCTCTTCATAAAGTTTGCTTTTATACAAATTTTCTTCTGACAGCGATATACAACGTTCTGGATTCTCTATTAATTTCATTATTTTTGTTGCCAGCTCGGTAAAGTCATCCAATTTAAATAACTCATTTTCATCCACGATTTCAGGAACCCCACCAATTGGGGTTGAAAGACAAGGAAGGCCTCTAGCCATCGCTTCAATCACACTCCGAGGCAATCCCTCTTGGCGTGTTGGAAGAGCAAATATATCAAAGGTATCAAGATAATTGAAAACTTCCTCTTTTGTTGATACTGCACCAGGGAATATGACGCTTTCGTCCAACTCTAACTGTCCGGCTAGTATCTTTAACACTGGTAATTCTTTGCCATCTCCAACGATAGTGCATTTTATATGCACGCCATCATTTAGGCATTTTTTAATCGCTTTTAATAAAATATCTCCACCTTTATGAGGTGTATCGAGACGTGCAATCAACCCAATATGCCAAATATTATTTCGAGGGAAGCGATCAATTGCAGCATCAACAATATCTGTTGATTTTAAAGATATAGATGAATAGTTAGTACTATACTCAGCATTCTTCGCTGGATACTTTTGTTGAAGATAATTTGATGTCACATACGATATGACATAGGCATTTTTTACAAGCATCTTGAATGAGAGATAGAAAAATTGTTGAAGAAAAAATCTTAACTTATGATTATAAGAACCTTTCGCAAAATCATCCCAAGGGTCGGAAACAACTTCAATTCCATATATAGTTTTGTTAGCCATAAATTTATCTTGAATCACTGATGACAAGATCGTTGGCCCACGAACAATGATTTTATCTACTGTTGCTAGCGCACTTAGTAAACTCGCTCTCAATTTACTAAAATTTTTCAATAATTGACTAATACCTTGAAAATCCGGGATTGGTACAGGTATTACATTTTTTAAAGTTATCCTTACCCAACCATCAGGTACCTCACTAACCATGCTAACTCTGCAGATTGGCCTTACCACCGAAAAAACCGTTAAATAGCGTTTCCAGAAACTATCTCCATAAGTTTGTTTACTGACCCAATAATTACCTGAAGCATCAGACAACATTCTATTATTGCAGATAACACCCAGCACCTGGTTATTTTTCATCCAATTTATACCTAGTTAAAGAAATTGCCATAAATAATAGCAAAGTCATTGAATATGGATCATGGAACAAATCGTCATACATCAAAATGAAAACGAATAATGAAAAAAACATTACCCCATATTCGGAAAGAATTTTTTTCATTCTATAGAGGATCAAAAAAGTAAACACCAATCCATTCTCGGCTAGTGATCCCAAGATGAAAGAATTCGCATGTGTTTTAACTTCTTCAACACCATTTCCTGAATCCCCCCAAATAAAAACATCGGTCAATACCGGAAACTGCTTAAATCCCTGCCCTAATATTGGGGACTGATAGAACATTTTTATCGCACTTTCCCAGAGCTCTAACCGTAGAGTGAATGAAGTATTATCAGTTAATGAAAAACTTGAATCCATTCTTAACCAGCCAGCCAACCCTGAATAATCGATATAACTAGAGATTCCGATTACTCCCAAAACAGCAAATATAGCCAAAAGCGTTATTTTAATTCCTCTCACATAAAGCATCACGAAAGCGATGCTAGCTATTGCAAAGGTTCCTCGGCTATTAGTCAATATAAGTGCGAGGATAATAATAAAAGCAACTAATATTTGAATTCTAATATTTTCACGTCGCCCATAAAAATATAATATAGGGAAAAATGAAAGAAAAAATGAGTTAATATTAGGATGCAAAAAAACACCAGGAGCCCGAAACCCGTCACCATACTTAAAATTAAATTCCTGCCATGACTCGAGAAAGACAGTGAACCCAAAAAACTGTAAAATTGAAACTATAAGTAAAAATAAATATAGAATCCTAATTTCTATCGGAACCTTTCCCATATCATAGTTATGTTGATATTTAATAAAAAAGGCTACACCCCAAATCAAATACTCGAAATATCTTACCATACCAACTATTGTCGGTAACTGTACTCCATGCCGAATCGAAGAGTTAACAGCAATCAAACAACAAATCAGTATGTAACTTATAATAAATATAAATGACTTAGTTCTAATCGAGTGAGGAATATTTGTGACTACGTAAAAGAAGGTCAATGCACTAAATAAATCGATAAAATAAATATCACCATTACCAATATTTATCTTTATACACCCCAGTACGAATGCTGTTAGTACATACATTCCCCACCATGAGATTTTAATATTCATCATTTTTTTTCTTTAGTTTTGATCTATAAACAGATGAAAACAGTATTAGCAAGAGAGACTCTGAGAATAAGGTGACACCAACAGCTCCGGCTACACCATATATCGGTATAAAAATCAGACCTAACACTGCATTAACTATTGCTGTTATGATTGACATGTATGCACGCAACTTTTGAAATCCCATTGCGGTTATACCATCAGCAAAAACATAATGAATGCTCATTATTATTGGGGCTGGTAATAAAAGATAAACCATACTTTTTGCATCTGCATATTCATGCCCAAAAAATCTGATTATGATAGGAAGAAAAAGTACTATCCCCAAACCGATAAAAACTGACATCGAAACACAAATCACAATGAGCTGAGCTATCTTTCGCTTAAGCTCACTTTTATTTTCTAATGATCCTAAATGATATAACGTTGGTGCTTGAATAGATAAAACTGCAGATACTGGAACAAAGACTAAGCTAATTAATTTATATGCAATATTATAATTTGCCACATCTCTTAAATTATTGACAGTTCCTAAAATCACTTTGTCTGAATCAGTGTAAACTGTCTTTGCTGTTGTTGCTAGCGAGAAATAAATGGCTTCTCGCATCATTTTTATCGCTGATAGAAATTGGATCTTCATCATTCCTTTAATACTTCTTAGTTCCTCCCAGAGCATAACTGGAATAATAAACACCAAGGAAGCTATAAAGTTCATATAAATAAAATCAGTTGAAAATTTATAATAATCTGCGACAAAAACAACCGATAGCTTGAAGATTATAAATGCAACAGGGAAAAGTGAAAAAGCAAACTTATTTCCTTTCGCCAAGTACATCTGTGAAAGTAACTCTACTTGCCTAAATACAAACAACTCTGCCAGTAATACAAATAGAACCGTTTGGTAATCTGTATTATATAAAAGGCTAGCGACAGGCGTTAATATCAATGAACCGATAAAAAGGAGAATAGCACCTAAATAATAATAGCTCCTGAATAAACTATAATTCCTATCAGACGCATGTACTTTTATTATGCAAGGTCCTATACCCATGATGATCAGTGGGCTAAGGATGTTACATAATGCAGATATAGATGCCCAGAGGCCAAACTTATCGGCCCCCAGTAATTTTGCAGCAATTGTAAAATATAGAAACTGAAGTCCTAGCTTTAAAAATTGACATGCGATATTAATTATACTTCCTTTCATCATACTACCCGTAGCTAGCTGCCTGTGAGGATTTATACAAAAGTTTCCTGAGCGGTTTTTTCCCAGTTATAAGAAGCTGCTTTCTTACCGCATGTCTGTTTAAGACTCGCAAGTTGCTCTGGATTGTCATACAACTGACGAATACCTAATGCGAGACTATCGATAGACTCCTCAACTACAATCCCTAATTCAGCGCTAACCACCTCTGGAATAGCTCCAACATTGGTAGCTAGTGAAGGAACGCCACATGCAGCAGCCTCGAGAAACACAAGTCCAAACCCTTCAACTTTGCGTGTATCAGTACGTGCAGCTAAAACAAAAAGATCTGATTGTCTATATTGAAACTTAACTTCTTCATCATTTAAATTGTCAAAGATATTAACTCTAACATTATATTTTTCTCCCAGCTCTTTAAGATATATTTTATAACCGTCATCTCCTCTACCAATGACATTATAAATTATATTTTCAGCTAAACCAGACTGGTTAATCGCCTTTATGATTAAATCATGTCCTTTCCTCGAATCTAGGCGTCCGACAGTTACTAACACAAAATCGGCCTTTCCATTATTTACCGCCTGATTTAGATCATTAATTTCTATCTCTTTCCGCCAAGCCTCGTCTATCCCTAACAGCACTGTTTTACAGGGTAATACTCTGCTTTCTGGGAACGTCTTTATCATAATTTTTCTGGTATAGTCACTTATTGGATATAAGGCAGTGACATCTCTAAATGGAGAAAGAATTTTAACCAGTGGCGAAATTCGGCCGTTCTTGAAATTAAGAATTTCACTACCATAAATAGTACAGGTGAATTTTATTTTCGCCTTCCACGGCATGAATTTATTTCTAAAACAAACAGCAAGCCAAAACGGCCAGTCAGCCACGTGAATCCTGTCATATTCATAGATATTAATCCTCGCGACTTCTTTCAACAATGTTGGGAATTCTTTCCATGTAAATTTCCCACCATCGTATCTCTTTACTTTTAATGTTTCATAATTCTCAAGGATTTCTTTTTGATAACTAGGAGCTATAAGTTCAATTATAACTCCGGTTGGCTTATGCTGTACAAGCATTTGAGAATACCGAGAAATCCCTCCATTGAAGGGACTATACTCATTCGTTAGCAATAGTAATTTCATTATTATTTCTTGCCCTTACCTTGGTTTTCGCTCTTATATTCATATTGATAGTATCCATAGTTAGAATAGTACGAGCCTAATTTCCTTACCATTGCATTCAGAATTACACCTTTAATTTCAATTCCATTTTGGTCAAAGCGACGAATACTTATTTCAACCTCTTTTGTAGTATTGACTTCAAAGCGTGCAACCATTAATGATGTTCCAACATGGTGGCCAATGATCGCCGCGTCGGTTACAGCCAAGATAGGTGGTGTATCGATAAGGACAATATCATATTTCTCACTTGCCCACGTCATAAGCTTTTCAAATCTTTCGTTCATCAATAACTCAGATGGATTAGGAGGGACTTTACCTCTCGAAATTATATCTAAATTATCAACATTCGAACTAATAACTGCTTGCTCAGCACTAATTTGCCCCGCCAATATAGACGAAAGGCCATTGTTAGCGTTAAAACCAAAGATATCGTGAATATAACCTTTCCGCATGTCACTATCTATTACCAGGACTTTCTGCCCTGACTGAGCGATTGTGGCTGCTAAGTTAACACTCACAAAAGTTTTACCGATAGAAGGGCTTGCACCTGATATCATTAGTATATTGTTTTTCGCATCTAACATTGCAAAATGTAAACTAGTCCTCAAACTTCTAATTGCTTCAACAGCCAAATCAGCAGGGTTTCCTGTCGCTAATAGTTCATTTGACCGTGTATTTAATTTCTTACCACGCAGAGTTAACTCTTTATCTTTCGCACTTTGCCATTCTGATAAAGGAATGCTTGCGTACACATTGATACCGTTACTTTCCAACTCTTCCGCACTATCAATGCCCTTATGAAGCAACATTTTTATTAGTACAAGCGTGATAGAAGTCACCGCACCTAAAATAACCGCGAACAAAACGAAGAAAATCTTCTTGGGTTTTACCGGTTTTAATTGAGTGTCAGCATAATCAATAATTCTGACATTACCTACAGTGCTGGCCTTATTAATACTTAACTCTTGCTGTTTGTTTAGCAACTGCATATATACTTCTTGGCCAGCCTGGACATCTCGCGTTAAACTAAGAATTTCCTGCTGTGTTTTTGGCATATTGCTGACGCGCTTGTTGAGCTTAGTTTTTTCTTTTTCTAATGTGGCTCGTTTTTCAATTAAAGCCCTATATGCAGGATGCTCCTTGGTGTATAGCTTCGATATCTCTGCTTCTTTGAACGTTAGTTCATTTAATTGAGATTCTACTGCCACCATAGTATCCAAAACAGATTTTGCCTCTAATGATAAATCTACAGAGTCATTCTGCTGTCTGAATTGATTGAGTTTGTTTTCGGCCAGGTCTAAATTCTGTCGAACCTGTGGCAACTGCTCCTTTAGAAACTCTAGACTCTTCCCTGCCTCTTCAGACTTCCTCTCAACATTCTGCTGTAAATAATTATTGATTATATTATTAAGAATTTTCTTTATTTTGACAGGATCATCCCCTGTCAAACTCAGCGCCAAAATCCCAGTATCCTTACCTTTATCAGCCACAGTCATTTTATCGACTAGATCGTTAATAGCATCAAGCCTAGGTCGTTTTTTTACACTGAAGCTGGCGCCATCTTCACCCTGGAAATCGCTAACCAAGATACTCACACCATGCGCTTCCGACAATTTGCCGACAGTCCCATCTAAAATTTTTTCGTTGGAATACGAAAGTTCGTAAGAGCTTTTATTTTTAAATGATAATTTCAACTTCTCATCTAGCAAATAATTTGGGACACGTAAACTGCTCAAAGCAACCTGCGGTCTTTCACTGTCTTTTTTTGTTAACCGCGCAAAACCCTTCCCAAATACAGGGAAGTAATTAGGTTCGATTTCGGTATCTAAGTTCATTTCATCCAGCGTCTTCCCAATAACCATACGGGATTTAATTAATTCAATTTCCGTTGCTGAGACAGGTTGACTATCAGGAAGAACTTTAGAGATATCGCTAAGTATGGAGCTACCCATATTCTGTTCAACTTGAACTAAGGCATCTGCTTGATATATTGGAGTTGCAAATATGACATATACTAGGCCAAATAATGCAAATATCGATGTGACACCAGTAATTAGCCAGCGGTGGTCAATGAGTGTTCCAACCAAACGACCTAAATCTATATCTTCGTTCTTTGCCACATTTGGGGATGCGGACCCCTTGCTTTTATCTAACATTGTCGGCCTTATAAATTATTTATTCAGTACCTGAGCCCACTTTTCAGCAGACTCGTCGAGAAGTTTATATATATGCTCAAATGCTTCTTTGCTTTGACGATATGGATCTGCAATTTCTTTCTTGCCAATCCAATGACCAAAAAGCATAGTTTTCCCGCGAACTTCAGGTTGAATATTGCTCACCGCATCAATATGTCTCTTTTCCATTACCAAGATAAGATCATATTGCCTGCATAATGTGGCTGTAAGTTGTTGAGCAATGTGGCCATCTAGAGATAGGCCCTTCTCGGAAGCTACTTCTGCCGCAGTATCATCAGCAAAGTGCCCTTTTAGGGCACCAAGGCCTGCGGAGGCTATTTTTTTGTGTGGCAGTTTCTGTTTGAGAAGCCGCTCCCCAATAGGAGAGCGGCAGATATTACCAACACAAACCACTAGTATTGAATCAAACATATGTTAGTTCCATTGTTTGATGAAACGTACCGTTTCTGTCATATCGTGTACGCCTGTAATGGTCGGTACAAGCTGACTAATTACACGGTTCCAGCGTACGAGCGGTGCCGTAGTGACGTAAACAATGTCATAAGGCTGCAATTGGAATTCAGTCCCCATCACAAGTGCCGATGCGTCTGAAGCGTTCAATTGATAAATATTGGCAATTTTTTTCCCTTCACTACCACGTAATGGGCGAATCACAAATACACCGGTAGCGTCGGACATAGCTTGATCCATACCCTCAGCATTGCCCAAAGCTTCAGTTAAGGTCATCCCACTACGATCCATACGCAACGTAGTTTGTTTCTTTACTTCACCCATAACAAATACTTTCAACTCATCATTACGCGGGATATATAAGATATCACCAGGGTAAAGCAAGCGGTTTTGGGTTAGATCTCCCTTCTGCATTAAAGCTTGCAGTGAGATCCGGTTTTCTTTGCCATTATGTGTCAGTACCACGTTTCGCCAGTCTGCGTTAGTACTCAGTCCACCTGCCACATTGACTGCATCCATGATCGTTAGTGGAACATTCGTTATTGGTTGTTGACCTGATTTTTCGACTTCACCAGTGACGTATACTTTCTGCGATCGGAATGCAGCAATACTGACGTCGACCTGAGGGCTTTCGATGTATTGCGCCAGCCTCCCGGCGATATCACTACGAACTTGGCTGACTGTTTTTCCTGAAACTTTCACTTTTCCTATATAGGGATAGAAGATAGTCCCATCTGCATTTACCCAGTTCCCGGTATCACTGGCGCTACGATATTGGCCAGCAGGTGTAGTAAGCTCAGGATGGTCCCAAACGGTGACCATCAACACATCGCCAACTCCAATGCGGTATTCATAACTTTGCAGCTCGCGATCCAGCGATGAATTCGCTTGGGCCACTACAGGTTTTGGCCGCAATTTTTCAATCAGACTCGGGGTCATTGGGTAAACATTAACCAACTTGTCAATTTCGAAGTCGCTGTCTTGCTGTTTGACCACGTCTTTTCCACTAGTTGATAAGCCCGAGCCAGGCACGATAGTACAACCGCTAATCACACTAATTGACACCAAAAGAGGTATCAGTTTCCATTGTTTTTTTGCCATCGAGTTATCATCACTATCAAATTAAGAATGTTTGCGGTGCTAAGCCCCGGGCCAACGTAGCGCTATCGCGGCACTCAGCAAAATGATTTGTCAACTGCTCAAGCAGGTATGAAAAGTTCGCACTCATTGCGCAAGCATTGAACTCGTACCTGCTATTATAAAAGTAACGTCAACAGCATTATTGCATAATAATCAAAAAAAAGAGTATGCCTATCTAAACGCTTTTCTGCTAAACACAGAGAAAGGCCACCTCAGAATTGCTCTTAGGTAGCCAAAAAATTTTCGTAATTATCATTATAATGAAAGTTGCTCAGCCCACTCTCGAAACGCTTTCCCCTGAGTTGGATGACGCAGGCCATAAGTAACAAACGCCCGCAGATAACCCATTTTTTCGCCGCAGTTGAACGATTCTCCCACCAACTCTGTCGCTTCAACCGGTTGGTGTTTCAACAACTCGGCAATGGCATCTGTCAGTTGAATTCTCCCCCACGCGCCTGGCTCTGTTTTTTCCAAAATCGGCCAAATATCGGCAGAAAGAACATAGCGCCCTACCGCAGAATAATTAGATTTCAGCGGGACTTCATGACCGGGTTTTTCGATAATAGAGGTCATACGTGAGCTTTCGCCGGGCTGCAGTTTATTGGCTTCGCATTCAACCACCGAGTAGTCGTGCAAAACATGCGCATCAGCAGCCTGAACCAACACCTGACTTAAGCCCGTCTGTTCAAATCGAGCAATCATATGTGGCAAGTTGTCTTTCTTCAGATCGGCTTTTGCGTCGTCGAGCAAGACATCCGGCAACAGTACCACAAACGGCGAATCACCAACCAAAGGCTTGGCACAAAGCACCGCATGTCCCAGACCTTTTGGTTGTCCCTGACGTATATGCATCAGTGTCACACCTTTTGGCGTGATTGACTGAACTTCATCCAGCAACTGACGCTTTACACGTGCCTCAAGCATAGCTTCCAGCTCGAATGAAGTATCAAAATGGTTTTCGATCGCATTCTTCGAAGAATGCGTCACCAGGATGATCTCTTTGATTCCTGCAGCGACGCACTCATTGACAATATATTGAATCAACGGCCTATCTACGATCGGCAACATTTCCTTGGGAATAGCCTTGGTTGCAGGCAGCATACGCATACCCAGGCCTGCAACGGGAATGACAGCTTTTAACTTGGTCATGATAATCCTCTTATTACTTGTGATCGTCTTTTCAGCCGCAACTCTTACTTGCTGTTTAGCGTCTGTTTCAGCCACTGGGTAAAGTCTTCGCCTTCAGAGGCATGACGCAGACCGTACTGTACGAATGCCTTCATGTAGCCCAGCTTGTCACCGCAGTCATGTGACTTACCGCTCATATGGAAGGCCTCTACCGTCTCCTGATCCATCAGGGCAGCAATGGCATCGGTAAGCTGAATTTCATCACCGGCACCCGGTAAGGTTTTTTCCAACAGCGGCCAAATATCAGCTGACAAAACATAACGCCCAACCACAGCCAGATTTGAAGGTGCCTCTTCGAGGGTTGGCTTTTCCACCACTGCAGTCATCGGGGTGCTCTCACCGGCAGATAACGCAGCACCGCCACAGTCGACAACCCCGTATTTCGAGACGTCTTGTTCCGGTACCGGTTCCACCATGATCTGGCTAAAACCCGTATCGGTGAAACGCTGAATCATTTTGGCCAGGTTCTCTTTACGCAGATCGGCTGTAGAGTCATCCAACAACACGTCAGGCAATAGCACCACAAAAGGATCATCACCGACCATAGGTTTGGCACACAGAACCGCATGCCCCAGGCCTTTAGCCTGCCCCTGTCGCACCTGCATCACCGTTACGTCTGCGGGACAGATGCTCTGCACTTCTTCCAGTAGCTGACGCTTAACGCGTGACTCCAGCACCGCCTCGAGCTCAAAAGATGTATCAAAATGGTTTTCGATCGCATTTTTGGAGGAGTGTGTCACCAAAACGATGTCTTTAATCCCTGCAGCCACACATTCATTAACAATGTATTGAATCAGTGGTTTATCGACCACCGGCAGCATTTCTTTAGGAATGGCTTTTGTAGCCGGCAGCATACGAGTTCCCAAGCCAGCTACGGGAATGACAGCCTTCAGTCTCTTTTGCATTTTTTCATCCACAATAATAATTTTGACGTAGCCGAACTAAGCCTATGCGGGAAGCTTACGAAACCGGAGTGTACCGGTTCAGGCACGCTACCGCCCCTGGCTTTCAGCTACCAATGCACTGTCATCGTTCTTTATGCCGCGACTGCGGGTTCCAATCGCATCTGAATGTAAACTGAGGGCCCTACTCTTTTGCTAAGCGATAGTTAGATCACAGAAAAAACAAAAAGAACACGCCCTCATAACCAAACGATGATACTTGTAAATGTTTATGTGGCTAAGATTCTTATACTATTGCGTTATCGATACAAGTCTAAGATACCTATTGGTTACCCTTTTCAGAATAAGACTACCCATTGGGCCAGACTAAACAAAGTGTAGCAGCTGTATGAATCCATAACAGATTGATTTTTAAAAATTATATTGTCTATTTCTTTACCCGCAGGCTCTCATGCCCATCTCTGCCCAATATACCTCCTTTTTCTGAAAATCCCCCATTCCAAGCGTTCCCACACCCTGAACGCTTCTTACAGAGATGATTTTTTATGCATGATTTTTGCTTGGCTTTCGTATGCCGTAGATATGCCCCCTGTTTTAAAGTTGAATTTTCCCGGCCCAGCACCCATCATTCGCTTGCGGGATAAGCCGTCGAACTTACAGGTGAAATTGGGCGTATGGAATGGATCGCAGATCCAACAATTTGGGCCGGCCTGGCCACTCTGGTCGTGCTGGAAATCGTTCTGGGTATAGACAACCTTATCTTTATCGCCATCCTGGCGGAAAAACTTCCAAAACATCAGAGAGATAAAGCTCGCATTGTGGGGTTATTGCTGGCGTTGCTGATGCGACTGGCGTTATTGGCCTCCATCTCATGGCTGGCAACACTCACTCAGCCCCTGTTTTCTGCCGGTGGACACCCCTTCAGCGGTCGCGATCTCATAATGCTGGTTGGTGGGGTCTTCCTGCTGTTCAAAGCCACCATGGAGCTGAATGAGCGGCTGGAGGGTAAGGACGAAGAACAGCAGGGTCAGCGAAAAGGCGCCCGTTTCTGGCCTGTCGTGGCGCAAATCGTGGTACTGGATGCGGTCTTTTCACTCGACTCGGTGATCACCGCCGTCGGCATGGTCGATCACCTGGCAGTAATGATGCTTGCGGTTTGTATTGCTATCGGGTTGATGTTGCTGGCCAGCAAGCCGCTGACGCGCTTCGTCAATGCCCACCCTACGATTGTCATCCTGTGTCTTAGTTTCCTGTTGATGATCGGTTTCAGTCTGGTTGCCGAAGGCTTTGGCTACCACATCCCGAAAGGTTATCTGTACGCCGCCATTGGTTTCTCAGTGATGATTGAAGCTTTGAACCAGCTGTCGCAATTCAATCGCCGTCGTTTCCTGTCAACAGTACGACCACTACGCGAGCGCACGGCAGAGGCAGTACTACGCATGCTGAGTGGCAAACATGAAGAAGCGGAGGTAGACAGTCATTCCGCCAACCTGTTAGCCGATAGCACCAATGAAAGCGGCGAGATTTTCAACCAGCAGGAACGCCATATGATAGAGCGCGTGTTGGGCATGGCGCAGCGTACGGTGAGCAGCATCATGACCTCCCGCCATGATGTGGAATATCTCGAGTTGAATGATCCGCAGGAAAAGCTGACCCAATTGCTGGAAAAAAATCAACATACGCGCATTGTAGTGGTAGAAAACAGCGCCAGCGATGAACCGCTCGGTGTCATCCATACCATAGACGTTCTGAAACAGCAGTTGGCCCAGACTCCTCTCGATTTACGCGCGTTGGTGCTGCAGCCGCTGATTTTCCCCGAACAGTTAACCCTGTTGAGTGCACTGGAGCAATTTCGTCAGGCACAGACGCATTTTGCCTTCGTGGTAGACGAATTCGGCTCGGTTGAAGGGATCGTCACGCTAACCGATGTGATGGAAACCATCGCCGGCAACCTGCCGGAAGCTGGTGAGGAAATCGATGCCCGGCATGACATCGTGCAAAATGATGACGGAAGCTGGACAGCCAACGGCTATATGCCGCTGGAAGATTTGGTTCTGTACTTGCCGTTACCATTGGAAGATAAACGTGAATACCATACGTTGGCCGGCTTGCTGATGGAGCACAGCCAACGCATTCCTCAGGAAGGCGAACAATTGCGGATCGGTGACTACCTGTTTGAACCGCTAGAAGTCAGTAGCCACCGTATTTTGAAGGTAAAAATCACCCCGCTGTTGGTTCCAGAACCAGACTACGAGGTTTAAATCGGGGCCGGGCATCATCGCCCGGCCGCCATTACAAATGCTGGGGAACCAGCAGTTCCGTCGCCACAATCACCACGATCAACCCAACAATCACCGGTACCGAAGTACGTTTTACCACTTCAAACGGTGAGATTTTCGCCATGCCGGACACCGCAACCACCACACCAGAAACCGGTGACAAAGTACGCCCCAGGTTTGAAGCCTGCAGCATTGGGATCACCAAATAAGCCGGGTTAACCCCCATCTGTGCCGCCAGTTTAGGAATGAGCTCAACGAAAGCATAGAACGGCGCATTGCCTGAACCGGTAGTCATTGCTGCCAGCATGGTAATCACCACCAATACCAGCATCATGATAATGCCGCCGGTGCCAAACGACTGCGCCAGGCTGATCAGCCCGCTGATAAAACCAACGGTGCTCAGCCCCTGGGCGAATACGCCGGCGGCTACCAACAGCATCACCACGCTGGCAAAGGCGTCCGCCATGCCGCGATAAGCAACCTCCAGACCGCTAAATACCTGTTTGGCGCTGAAACTACGCAAGAATTCAATTACCGCCGCCAACAACATGCAGCCTACCAACACGGTGATGATATGCAGTTCCGGTCCCCATTTGCCATCAAACACCAGCACCCCAAGAATTGGCGTGAAAGGCAGTACGGCATAGAAGCCCGGGGCATGAGTGGTGATTTCACTTACATCCATAATGTGATGTTGTTCGTTGGCCTTCTTGTCGAGGTAGCGCTGCCAGAAGAAATGCGCAACCGCCATGCACACAATCGCCGCAATCGAAATTGGCAAGGTGGTTTTAAAGGCAAAATCAACCAACGGCATTTCTGCGGCCTTGGCCGCCAGCACCACGTCACCCGATGTCGGTGCCAGAATAATCGCCGCAGGCGAAGCACAAATTGCCGCCGCCGCACCGCGGCTAATGCCAACGTTGACCATCAACGGGAATAATGTCGCCATCAGCAGTACACCCAGACCGGTGGCAGAGGAGACCGCCAGTGACATCAGGCAGGCGACAAAATAGGCCGCTACCATCAGAAGATACGGGGAGTTAATCATCTGCAGTGGGCGGGAGGCCAGCTTGACCACCACATCATTGGCACCAATGTGCGTCATGTAAGCCGCAAACCCGCACAGCATCATAATCATCATGCCAAGATCGCCACCACGGCTCATCAGCAGAATTTTGACGTATTCGATGATGTCGGTCGCGCGCCATCCGGTAGACGCGGCGCTGGCAGGCAACAGGCTTTTGCCCATCAGGGCGCTGATGGCCAACAGCAACAGCCCCCCTACCATCAATACGCCGGTAGCGGAGTAACCCTTGATGATGTAACGGCCAACGCCCGCCGCAACGGCAGCCCCAATCAGAAGCTCTATCATATTCCCTCAACTTATCATTCTTTTTTTTGACTGTGCCAAAGCGTATAAATCGCTTAACTGCGCACACTCTGCACAATGTCTGCCGAAGACGTCATGATATCCGTCAAAGTTACGGGAGGAAATTATTGGGAAAGGGAAATACTCTTGGGGGGTTACAGAGCATACGGGCCGCTGAACGGCCCGCACAATCCGTAATTAAAGTTTATCGAGCAGCTTTTTAAGATCCTGGCCTTCGCGCGAATCCTGGTTTTTATCGGCCCACTTGTTCAGCGCATCCTTCGCCCGGTTCTGCAGCGTCTTACGTAAAATCTGATCGACCTGCAATTGATAATTGAGTTGGTTCCACGGGCCATAAACCCGCAGCGGGATCGGCGTTTTCTGCAACTCTTGTATCAAGTCGTCGCGCCCTTTCCAACCACCGGTGACCCGGACGTTCAGTGTCATATCGCATTGTTTGCCTGGCAAATCCACCGTACCACCGCCACTCAGGTTCAACAGCGGTGAATCGGCACCCAGCTCGGTGATTTTTACCGTGCCGCGGTTCAGGCTGGCTTTGGCCGACAACTGTTTCACTTCGGTATAACGCTGATAATCGTCCTGTCCGCGCACGCTACTGTCATTGCGCGCCACCGCCTGCTGAATCAACTGCTGAATATTCAGACCCTGAAGCTGTGCGTCCTGCATCGCCAGTTGAGCAGTACCCTGCCAGCGGCGCTCAAAAGACTGTGATGTAAGGCGATCGCCGGTTAAATCCCCTTGCATACTGAACTTACCGGTCATGATTTTCGGCATATCGAACGCCTGCAGAACGGAGCCAAGTTCAACCTGTTTCACCACCGGCTGCACGGCGATCACCGGGCGTTTACCCCGAGCGTCGAGGGTGCCTGGCAAAACGAAGTCACCACCGGCCACCTGTCCGGAGAAACTGTGCAGCGTTAACAGACCCTGTCGGTTGTCCGCTTGTGTCGAAAGATGGGTGATATCCATGCCACGATAGGTCAGTTGATCCACGCTCAAATTGAGCTGCGCGTTAAAGTCTCGCAGCACTTCCAGATTTTGCTGTGGGTCGTCCATTTGGCTGGCTATGACCGGCGCTGAGGCCACGTTCTGTTCTTGCTGCACTGGTGAACTGCTGGACTGCCAGCCAGAAAATGCATCCAAATTCACTGCAGCGGAAGTCAGGTTCAGAGTATAGGTCGGTATCTCCCCGAACTGGATGCTGACACCACCGGAAAACGTGCTGTCATTAGCCCCCAAGCTCAGTTGGCTAAATGCAACTTGCTGCGGCGTTTGTTGATACACCACCTGTGCACTGCCGTCGCCTTTAATACCACCGGCCAGTATGTCCGCACCTTCCAGTTGGTAACTGAATTGGGTGACATTAGCGGCAATGCGTCGAGGATATTGTTGCAGATCGATATCTGCGGCCATGTTGAACGTCAGATCACGCTGATTGCGGTTCACCCGGCTGGAAAGCTCCATTTGTGCCTGGCGCTTAGCGTTTTGCTGCAGGGTGAGGTTGATATCGCGAACGTTAATCTGCTCGTTATTGGCGCGTTGCCAAATCAATAGGCTGTCCACCACCCGCAGATTATCGATATCAAATTTCCACGGCGTATCTATCGACTCTTCAGAGTGACCGGCGGGAGCGATAGGCGCGTCAGGTTGATTTTGTTCTTCACTGTCGGGGGTAAGCCGGATGACGGCATTTTTCAGCATGACCTGTTTCACAAACAACTGATGTGACAACAACGGCAGCAGCTTGACATCAAGGCGCATATTATCCGCACTCACCACTGGCGCTTTCGCCCCGGGTGCGGTCAGCGTCATACGGCCAGCCAAAATGCTGAGCTGTGGCCAGATATGCCAACGCAAATCGCCATCCAGCGTCAGATGATAACCACTCTTTTGTTCGACCTTCGTAACCATGTAGGCACGAAAATCATTCGGATTGACCAACAGTACCAGCGCAGACATACCCGCCACCAGCACCACCAGTAAAATCACCAAAGTCGTCAGAAATCTTCTCATGCCATCCTCTTGTCAGCGCCCACCGACCGTGCTTCCAGCGCTGTTAGTCCTTGTCGATTCGGCTGGCGACTGCGCCCTGCTGATCGCGGTATTTTGCATCCTGACGGCTGTTGTAAGGACGTGCTGCCGGCCCGGACAGGGGTTCAAAGCTCAGTGCACCGATCAGCATGCCCGGACGCAATGCCAGCGGCAGCTTACCTGAATTATAGAACTCCAGAACAATGCAGCCCTGCCAACCAGGATCGATACGGTGCGCAGTGACGTGAACCATCAGGCCCAAGCGCGCCAGGGAAGAACGACCGTCCAGCCAACCGACCAAATCGTTTGGCAGCGTGACCGACTCCAGCGTGACCGCCAGCGCCAGTTCACCCGGGTGCAGGAAGAAGGCCTCCCCTTCCGGCAAGACGATTTCATCACTCATCACGCGGTCCAGCGCGGCGCTGACCTCATCTTTTGGCCCACTAAGATCGATAAACGCAGCGGTATGACCACGAAACACGCGGAACTGATTGCCTAAACGGACATCCACTGTGGCCCCGTTAATACGCTCAATCGGCGGACGCGGTGAAATCACCAGTTTTTCACAATCCAGCCAGGCTTCTATATCACGGTCGCACAGTCTCATTTATTCATCTCCATCAAGGTGTGTCACTAAAACAAAAATTGCCACACAACGGGCGAAAGGTCTACGTCGCAGCGTAAATAGTTGCCCGCCGGCCGGAAACACCAACTTTCCGGCCATTAAAGGGCATTATTCAAAGAACTGGCTGATTTTGGCTTTCAGAATGTCGATCGCAATGCGGTTTTTGCCACCGCGCGGGACGATAATGTCGGCGTATTGTTTGGAAGGATCGATAAACTGCAGGAACATCGGACGGACGGTTTTTTGGTATTGCGCCATCACCGAGTCCATAGAACGACCACGCTCATTCACATCGCGCTTCATGCGGCGCATCAGGCAAATGTCCAGTGGCGTGTCGACAAAAATCGAGAAGTTCATTTCCTGACGCAGACGGATATCCGTCAATAGCAGGATCCCTTCAAGAATAATCACCTTTTTTGGTTCCAGGTGAATGGTCTCTTTCTTGCGCGTGTGCTCGGTGTAACTGTACAAGGGTAACTCTATCGCCTTGCCTGATTTCAGCATTTGCAGGTGCTGAAACAACAGGTTATGGTCCATGGCACTCGGGTGGTCATAGTTTGTCTTGACCCGTTCTTCCATGGTCAAGTGAGTCTGGTCTTTGTAGTAACTGTCTTCAGGAATCACGCCGATATGTTCATCGCCAACCTGATCGCGAAGTTCACGATATAACGTACTGGCGATAAGGCTTTTTCCGGAGGCAGATGCGCCAGCTATACCAATAATGACGCACTGATGCGGCTTGTCAGTCATAAAATTGAAGACCTGATTTCGTAGTGTGAAGGGGGGGAACTAAAACGGGACAATTATAGGGAGTTAGCGGCCATAGCGCCAGACTATATTGTCGCCGCCGGGCCGCTATCTCAGGTTATTTCGCCATAACCAAGGCTCCACGGTTTTAAGACTATTGCGTCTAGGGCAATCCCGCATGACAGGGTAAACTCAGCGGCTTGATGATTATCCTTGAAATAGGATGTTGTATTTCACCGGAGACTAACGTGCTGGACTGGCATTTTCTGACTTTTTTTGGCGACAGCATGTTGCTGTTACCCTGTGCGCTGATTCTTTTTGCCGTATTAGTCGCACCCCGCGCTACCCGAACTGCCGGTTGGCAATGGGCGCTGATCTTCGGCTGTGCCGGCGGTGTAGTCTGTGTCTCAAAACTGGCTTTTATGGGCTGGGGCATTGGCATCAAAAGTTACGACTTTACCGGCTTTAGTGGTCACTCTGCGCTGGCAGCCAGCATCTGGCCGGTATTGCTTTGGACGCTGACCGGACGTTTCTCGCATGCGGTACGCAGTATGGCACTGGTCGTTGGCCTGGTACTGCCCCTCATTATCGGGTTATCGCGCCTGGCAATCCATGTACATTCGCCTTCGGAAGTGGTCAGTGGATTGATTCTGGGTTATCTGACCAGCACGCTGTTCTTGTGGTTACAGCGCGGCAAACCACGTCCTTATCTCTCCGCGCCGCAGATCGTTGTTGCATTAGCTCTGCCGATGGTTTTGATGGGCTTTCGGCAACCGGCACCGACACAGGATCTGTTAGAACATATTGCCACCGTATTGGCGCAGATAGAACGCCCCTACACCCGGGCGGATTTGCATAAGCTGCCCGTTGCTCCATAAACAAAACCCCGGAACTTGTCCGGGGTTTTGTTTTTTAGCCAATGGCGATTACAACGCGCGGAAAGAGATTTCCGTCGGAATAGCTTCACCCTGCCAATACATCTGTGCGGCAACGCGACCGGCAAGCTGACGATACAGCTCAGAAAATTCGCTGTCCGGGCGGCTTATCACCGTCGGCTCGCCACGATCCAAATCCTCGCGCAGCGAAATGTGCAGCGGCAGTTGCCCCAGCAGGCGACTGTTATATTTCTTCACCAGCTTCTCAGCCCCGCCGGTGCCGAAAATAGGCTCATGGTGACCGCAGTTACTGCAAATGTGCACACTCATGTTTTCCACGATGCCCAATACCGGTACGTGAACCTTTTCGAACATTACAATGCCCTTGGCAGCATCGAGCAACGCGATATCCTGTGGCGTAGTAACCACCAACGCCCCGGTAACCGGAATGTTCTGCGACAGCGTCAACTGAATATCACCGGTGCCCGGCGGCATATCCAGTACCAGATAGTCCAGATCTGGCCACAGCGTATCCTGCAGCAGTTGCATTAACGCCTTGCTGGCCATCGGGCCACGCCACACCATGGCGTTATCGTCGGTCACAAGATAACCAATAGAATTGGTCGCCAGACCGTGCGCCATGATCGGCGCCATGTGCTGACCGTCCGGCGAAGTTGGGCGTTCATTCTCGGTACCCAGCATATTCGGGATCGACGGGCCGTAGATGTCAGCATCCAAAATACCGACCTTGGCACCTTCAGCGACCAGCGCCAGCGCCAGGTTAACGGCCGTAGTGGATTTGCCCACCCCGCCCTTGCCAGAACTGATAGCAATAATATTACGCACACCCTTGATGCCGGCCTGATCGTTGGCCCGTTTCAGAGTGGTAATGTCATGCTTTAACTTCCAGTCGATCGCCTCAGCACCGGTCACGCGCAACAATTCTGCGCTGACGGTATCTTTCAACTCTTCAAAACCACTCTGCCAGGCGAATGGCATGGTCAATTCAATGTGCAACACATGGTCCAACAGCGCGCAATGGTGGATCGCTTTCAGTGCGGTCAGATTATTTTTTAACGTCGGGTGTTCAAAGGCGGCCAGTACACCGGTCACCAGGGCACGCAGAACTTCGGGGTTGGTCTGCTCGGGGGATTTTGTGCTCATCCCGGCTCCTTGATTTTGAATGGATAGCTTCCCGCTAAGCATATCAGAACTGCGGGCCGGTCGGCGCATGTCTGTATAAAGAAAGCGCCCTAGCCGTGGCGAGCGCGATCGGGTAACATCGAAGACCCTTTTATTCATTACAGAAACCAAGTTCTCACTATGCCTCAAGTCGCGAAAAAATTATTGGTGACGTGCGCGCTGCCGTACGCAAATGGTTCCATCCATCTCGGCCACATGCTCGAGCACATCCAGGCAGACATCTGGGTTCGTTACCAACGAATGCGCGGCCACGAGGTTCATTTCATTTGTGCGGACGACGCGCACGGCACGCCGATCATGCTGAAAGCTCAGCAGTTGGGCATCAAGCCGGAAGAAATGATTGCGGAAATGAGCCAGGAGCACCAACAGGATTTCGCCGGTTTTGGCATCAGCTATGATAACTATCATTCAACCCATAGCGATGAGAACCGTGAACTGTCGAACCTGATTTACGGCCGCCTGAAAGAAAACGGTTTTATCAAGAACCGGACGATTTCTCAGCTGTACGATCCGGAAAAAGGCATGTTCCTGCCTGACCGCTTCGTCAAAGGCACCTGCCCGAAATGCAAATCGCCGGATCAATACGGCGACAACTGCGAAGTCTGTGGTGCAACCTACAGCCCGACCGAGCTGATCGATCCCAAATCTGTGGTTTCCGGTGCGACGCCGGTGCTGCGTGACTCCGAGCACTTCTTCTTTGATCTGCCGTCGTTCAGCGAAATGCTGCAGGCCTGGACGCGCTCTGGTGCGCTGCAGGAGCAGGTGGCGAACAAAATGCAGGAGTGGTTTGAGTCTGGTCTGCAACAGTGGGATATCTCCCGCGATGCGCCGTACTTCGGCTTTGAAATCCCGGATGCCCCAGGCAAATACTTCTACGTCTGGCTGGACGCGCCAATCGGCTACATGGGTTCATTTAAAAACCTGTGCGACAAACGCGGCGATCTGGACTTTGACGAGTTCTGGCGCAAAGACTCCACCACCGAGCTGTATCACTTTATCGGCAAGGACATCGTTTATTTCCATAGCCTGTTCTGGCCGGCAATGCTGGAAGGCAGTAACTTCCGCAAGCCGACAAACCTGTTCGTACACGGTTACGTGACGGTGAACGGCGCCAAGATGTCAAAATCTCGTGGCACCTTTATCAAGGCCGGCACCTATCTGCAACACCTGGATGCCGATTGCCTGCGTTACTACTACGCTGCCAAACTGTCTTCACGTATTGACGATATCGACCTGAATCTGGAAGATTTCGTGCAGCGGGTGAACGCCGACATCGTGAACAAGGTGGTTAACCTGGCTTCGCGCAATGCCGGCTTTATCAGCAAGCGTTTTGGTGGTCAACTGGCCGACAACCTGGCCGATCCTGCGCTATACCAAACCTTCGTTGACGCAGCACAAAGCATCGCCGAGGCCTACGCCAGCCGTGAGTCCGGCCGGGCGATCCGTGAAATCATGGCGCTGGCCGATCTGGCAAACCGTTATGTGGATGAGCAGGCACCGTGGGTAGTGGCCAAGCAAGAAGGCCGCGATGCTGATTTGCAAGCCATCTGCTCAATGGGCATCAACCTGTTCCGTGTACTGATGACCTACCTGAAACCGGTAATGCCATCACTGACTGAACGCACCGAGGCTTTCCTTAACTGTGAGCTGAGCTGGGACAGCATCCAGCAGCCGTTGCTGGGCCATCAGGTCAATCCATTCAAAGCCCTGTTCAACCGTATCGATCTGGACAAGGTTAATGAAATGGTCAGCGCCTCGAAAGAAGACATGACGGCGGCTAAAGTGATCACCGGCCCGCTGGCGGACGATCCGATTCAGGACACCATCACCTTTGATGATTTCGCCAAGGTTGATATGCGTATTGCGTTGATCACCAGCGCCGACTTTGTTGAAGGCTCGGACAAGCTGCTGAAGCTGCAGTTGGAGCTGGGCGGTGAAACACGTCAGATTTTCTCCGGCATTCGTTCCGCTTATCCGGACCCGAAAGCGCTTGAAGGCCGCCTGACGATCATGGTCGCCAACCTTGCACCGCGCAAAATGCGCTTCGGTATCTCCGAAGGCATGGTGATGGCTGCAGGCCCAGGCGGAAAAGAGATCTTCCTGCTCAGCCCGGACAGCGGTGCACAACCAGGCATGCAGGTGAAATAACACCGTTTTTATTGCATCAAGGGTCGAGCTTGCTCGGCCCTTTTTATTGGTTCTCCTTCATTGCAAGAGCGACAAAATCGGCCAAAATAAGCTATCTTATCCATACGAGTTTAATTACTGTATGCATAAACAGGTCTGACATGAAGGGATTCCCACCGCTGATTAACGCATTGCTGGCCAGTTCGCTGGTACTGACCATTGGCCGTGGTGTTACGCTGCCGTTTATTACCATCTATCTCACCGGGCATTTCCACCTGCTACCAAAAAGCGTCGGCATCATTCTGGGTATCAGCCTGGCAATTGGCATTTTCGCCAGCCTGTACGGCGGTTATTTAGTCGATAAATTCAATAAAAACACGCTGATCCTGATGGCGATTCTGCTGTTCGCGTTGAGTTTTTTCGCCATTCCGTGGATCCCGCGTCCGGGCGGCATCATCGTGGTCCTGGCTGTCCTGCATACCGCCTATTCGGTGCTGGGCATCACCATCAAAGCCTGCTTTGCCGACTGGCTGCCGGTCGCCCAACGCATCAAAGCCTTTTCAATGAATTACACGCTGGTGAACGTCGGCTGGGCGGTGGGCTCGTCACTGGGGGTGATGGTGGCAGGCTTAAATCCGCTGTTACCGTTTTATCTCTCCGGCGGCCTGGCCTTGCTCACTGTAAGTGCGCTGAGCTTTGCTCTGCGCCGGCAAGGCGCGGCACCGTCTGCAGCGACCGATGTCGCGCCAATCGCACCGCCCGATTTCCGCCAGACGCTGACCATTTTGCGTAGCGATCGTCGGCTGATTTACTTTACCCTCGGCAGTACGCTCGGAGCGGTCGTTTTCGGCCAGTTCACCGGTTATTTGTCGCAGTACCTGATCCTCGTTTCCAACGCAGAGTTTGCCTATCAGGTCATTGGGGCGGTGATGATCGTCAATGCCTGTATCGTCATCGCCCTGCAGTACCTGCTGAGTCGCGGCATGCGTCAGGAAAACATGCTGCGCTGGCTGGTGTTGGGCACGCTGTTTTTCATTCTCGGGCTGATCGGGTTTAGCCTGGCCGGGCAGTCGCTTTGGTTGTGGATCGCGGCGATGGCCATATTTACCCTGGGCGAGATTATCGTGATCCCAGTGGAATACATGTTTATCGACTTTATCGCGCCACAGCATCTAAAAGGCAGCTACTACGGGGTACAAAATCTCAGTGCACTGGGCGGTGCCATCAACCCGGTGCTCTGCGGTTTTATTCTTAGCTACGCCGCCCCACACATGATGTTCCTGATGTTGATTGCCGCCGCGTTGTTCAGCCTGTTATTCTTTTTCCTCGGCCATCGCCTGGCGCAAAAACAGCAGCACAGCGCCGGCATCATCAGCATAGAATAGGGACGCACCGGGCTTAACTGCGGCTGTCAACCTGCCTGACAGGCATGAAAGCCATAGAGAGAATTCATGGTGTGATTTGTGGCGAAGGTCACAGTTTAATTGTATGATGAATGCGTCAGTTAAACGGGATTAAGTTATGGCCAACGTGCTCACACTGTGCTGGAAATACCTGAGGGCAATCGTCCTTATCTACTTTTGCTTGTTTGTCGGCAATGCTATCGCGGCACTGCTGCCGATCGCCATTCCCGGCAGCATTATCGGCATGTTGCTGCTGTTCGCCCTGCTCTCCACGCAAATTATGCCGGCCAAATGGGTCAAGCCCGGTTGCCATCTGCTGATCCGTTATATGGTGCTGTTGTTCGTGCCCATCGGCGTTGGCGTGATGAAATACTACGACCAGATCCTCGATCACCTCGGCCCGCTGGTGGTCTCGTGCATTGTCAGCACCTTGATGGTACTGGTGGTGGTGGGCTATACCTCACATTATTTCCACCGGGAGCGCCGCATCGTCGGCAAACCGGATGCGGCGGAGGGCGAAAAATGATCCATGAAATCTGGTGGTCATTGCCGCTGTCGCTGGCGGTCTACTTTGCAGCGCGTAAGCTGGCACAGTGGTTGAACATGCCGCTGCTGAACCCACTGCTGGTATCAATGGCGGTGATCATTCCCCTGCTGTTACTGACCGGCATTCCTTATGAACGCTACTTTCAGGGCAGCAAAATCCTCAACGATTTATTGCAACCGGCCGTAGTGGCGCTGGCCTATCCGCTGTATGAGCAACTGCATCAAATCCGTGCGCGCTGGAAGTCCATTATCGCCGTCTGTTTTATCGGCAGCATGACCGCCATGATCAGCGGCGGTGCCATTGCTTTGTGGATGGGTGCCACGCCGGAAATTGCCGCATCCATCATGCCTAAGTCGGTCACCACGCCCATCGCCATGGCAGTCGCGGAGTCGCTCGGCGGTATTCCGGCAATCAGCGCCGTCTGCGTGATCTTCGTCGGTATTCTCGGCGCAGTGTTCGGGCATACGCTGTTCAAAATATTGAAAATCACCACCCGCTCGGCGCGTGGACTGGCAATGGGCACAGCATCGCATGCGCTGGGCACCGCACGCTGCGCGGAAATGGACTTTCAGGAAGGTGCATTCGGCTCGTTGGCGCTGGTGATTTGCGGCATCATTACCTCATTGCTGGCCCCCTTTTTGTTTCCGGTATTGCTGCATTTGTTCGGCTAAAGGGTCTAAAACTTGCGATACATCTCGCAATTATGGCTTTCATTGCATTGATTTCATCAATAAAGAGATTTGCATCACACTTTATTCACGCAGGGCTGCCTAGAATGTTATCCCGTTAACCTGTAGAGAGAGTTTCTATGCACCCGCGTTTTCAAACCGCTTTCAGCGAACTGCCCGCCACATTGCAATCCGCCCTGCTGCCTTATATTGATGCGCCTGATTTCCCGGCCATGCTCAAAGCAGAACAGGTGGAGGCGATTAAGCAGCGCTGCGGGCTGGATGATGATGCTCTGGCATTCGCTCTGCTGCCACTGGCGGCAGCCTGCTCGTTAGCGCCGATCTCCCGGTTTTACGTCGGTGCCATTGCCCGCGGGCAGAGCGGCAATCTGTATTTTGGCGCCAATATGGAGTTCAGCGGTGCACCGATGCAGCAAACCATTCACGCTGAACAGTGTGCGGTTACCCACGCCTGGCTACGCGGCGAACCCGCTCTGGCTTCCATCACCGTCAACTACACGCCTTGTGGCCACTGCCGTCAGTTTATGAATGAATTGAACAGCGGTAGCGACCTGAAAATCCGTCTACCCGGCCGTGAGCCGGCGACGCTTGGCGATTACCTGCCGGATGCCTTCGGCCCAAAAGACCTGGATATCGCCACGCTGCTGATGGATCGGGTCGATCACGGCTTCCAACTGGCCCTGACTGACGAACTGGAACAGGCAGCACTGGCTGCCGCCAATCAGAGTCACGCGCCCTACAGCAATGCCCACAGCGGCGTCGCGCTGGAAGCCGAGGACGGCACCATTTACACCGGCCGCTATGCGGAAAATGCCGCTTTCAACCCGAGTTTGCCACCATTGCAGGCCGCACTGATCCTGATGAACATTTCCGGCGGCGACTGCCAAAAAGTGAGCCGCGCGGTACTGGCCGAACCCGAAAGCGCCATTCTCACCCAATGGGACGCGACCCGTGCCACACTGGCTGCCCTGGGCTGCCAAAATGTCAGTCGCATTACTTTCTGATCCTGACCCTGGCGGTGCCGCCCGGCACCGCTGTTAACAGCCCCGCAAGCCGATTACAATGGCATTCACGTCTTAAAACACTTTCTTTAGTTAAATTAGGACTTGATCGTCGATAATTACGCCAATTTACCTCATGATCCGATAACAATTGCTGTACATATTTCCCCGATCTTTTAGGATCACCCTTATAAAGTTATCCGATACGTTGAAGAGCAAAAGCCATGGAACTTGAATACGAAAGCAAACGCCCTCTCTACATCCCTTATGCCGGCCCGATCCTGCTGGAATTCCCACTGCTGAACAAAGGCAGCGCCTTCACCGAAGATGAGCGCAGCCATTTCAACCTGCAGGGCTTACTGCCCGATGCGGTGGAAACCATCGAGGAACAAGCAGAGCGCGCCTATCGCCAGTATCAGGATTTTAAAAACGACAGCGATAAGCACATCTACCTGCGCAACATCCAGGACACCAACGAAACCCTGTTCTACCGCCTGCTGGACTCACACCTGAGCGAAATGATGCCGATCATCTACACGCCAACGGTGGGTGAAGCTTGTGAGCACTTCTCTGATATTTATCGCCGGGCGCGTGGGCTGTTTATCTCTTACCCAAACCGCGATCGCATTGACGACATGCTGCAAAACGCCACCAAGCAAAACGTTAAGGTGATTGTCGTCACCGACGGTGAACGTATTCTCGGCCTGGGCGACCAGGGCATTGGCGGCATGGGCATTCCTATCGGCAAACTGTCGCTGTATACCGCCTGCGGGGGCATCAGCCCGGCCTATACCTTACCGGTGGTGCTGGACGTGGGTACCAATAACCCGCAGCGCCTGAACGATCCGCTGTACATGGGTTGGCGTCATCCGCGTATTTCAGGTGATGAGTACCACGCTTTCGTTGAAGAATTTATCCAGGCGGTGAAACGTCGCTGGCCGAACGTGCTGCTGCAGTTTGAAGATTTCGCTCAGAATAACGCGACCCCACTGCTGAACCGCTACCGTGATGAGATCTGCTGCTTCAACGACGATATTCAGGGCACCGCCGCCGTAACGCTGGGCAGCCTGATTGCCGCCAGCCGCGCTGCCGGCAGCCAACTGCGTGACCAAACCGTCACCTTCCTGGGCGCCGGTTCCGCCGGTTGCGGCATTGCCGAGCAAATTATCGCGCAGATGAAATCCGAAGGTCTTAGCGAAGACGAAGCGCGCGCCCGCGTGTTCATGGTCGACCGTTTTGGTCTGCTGACCGACAAACTGCCTAACCTGCTCGATTTCCAGAGCAAGCTGGTGCAGAAGAGTGAAAACCTGAACGCATGGCAAACGGACAGCGATGCCATCTCGCTGTTGGACGTGGTACGTAACGCCAAGCCAACCATTTTGATTGGCGTTTCCGGCCAGCCGGGCTTGTTCACCGAAGAACTGATCCGCGAAATGCACAAGCATTGTCCGCGCCCAATCGTGATGCCGCTGTCCAACCCGACTTCACGCGTAGAAGCCCGTCCGGAAGATATCATCAACTGGACCGAAGGCGCGGCGCTGGTCGCTACCGGCAGCCCGTTCGCACCGGTACACTATAAAGATCAGCAGATCCCAATCGCCCAGTGCAACAACTCCTATATCTTCCCGGGTATTGGTCTGGGTGTATTGGCCTCCGGCGCGACCCGTGTCACGGACGCGATGCTGATGGCCGCCAGCCGTGCACTGGCCGAGTGTTCACCGCTGGCGACAGATGGGCATGGCGCACTGTTGCCGGATATCGACGATATTCAGGGCGTGTCAAAATGCATCGCGATGGAAGTGGGCAAAGCGGCTCAACTGCAAGGAATGGCGGTAGTCACCTCAGAAGAAGCGCTGTCAAAAGCCATTGAACACAACTTCTGGCGGCCGCAATACCGCAGCTACAAGCGCACCTCATTCTGATTTGCGCAGATAAGATAATCAGGTCCGGCTCGCCGGACCTTTTTTATTGGCAAAACCGCCTAAAAATGCGGCGCAATGCGTGCCAGAGGCGGGGACAGGCTTGCTTCAACCTGTCAGGTAAAGTAGCCTTGAGCCATCTTTTTTGGCCCCTGTGCGCGTAAGGCAATAACATGTGGAAACGCCTGATAATCAGCCTGTTCGTCATCATTGCACTGCTGATGCTCTCGGCTCTCGCGCTCGATCGCTGGATCAGCTGGAAAACGGCGCCTTTCGTCTATGACGAACTGCAAGGGCTGCCCCATCGCCAGGTCGGCGTGGTACTGGGTACCGCCAAATATTACCGTACCGGCGTGATCAACCAATATTACCGCTACCGTATTCAGGGCGCGATCAATGCCTATAACAGCGGTAAAGTGAAGTATCTGCTGCTGAGCGGTGACAATGCCCAGCAAAGCTACAACGAACCTATGACCATGCGCCGCGATTTGATCGCCGCCGGTGTGGCGCCCAGCGATATCGTGCTGGACTACGCCGGATTCCGCACCCTGGACTCGATCGTGCGTACCCGTAAAGTGTTCGATACCAATGACTTTATTATCATCACCCAACGCTTCCACTGTGAGCGTGCGCTGTTTATCGCGCTGCATATGGGGATCCAGGCGCAGTGCTACGCGGTACCGTCACCAAAAGATATGATGACAGTACGTGTGCGTGAGATCTTCGCACGCCTTGGCGCGCTGACCGACTTGTACATCCTCAAACGTGAACCGCGCTTCCTCGGCCCGCTGATCCCAATTTCTTCCATGCACACCATCCCGGAAGATGCCCAGGGTTATCCAGCAGTATCACCGGAGCAATTGGTCGAGCTGGAGCACAAGCTGGCGGCGGAAAAACAGAAAGCCAAACAGCCTTAATTCCCCCTCACTAAAAACAAAAACGGCCAGCATTTGCTGACCGTTCCCATTGTAGCGAAGACTTACTTCTTCTTGGCGTACTTCAGTGAATCCAACGCTACCGCGAAGATAATGATGCCGCCCTTGATGATGTACTGCCAGTAAGGGTTAACGCCAATGTAGGTCAGGCCGTAGTTGATGACGGTGAAGATGATCACCCCGGTCACCACCCCCAGCACCGTACCTACCCCGCCGGCAAAGGATACTCCGCCCACCACACAGGCCGCAATAGCATCCAGCTCATACATAAAGCCGAGGTTGTTGGTGGCGCTGCCGATACGGCCCGCTTCCAGCAAACCGCCGAAGGCATAGAACACACCAGACAGCGCGTAAATCATGATCAGGTTCAGCGGCACGTTGACGCCGGAAACCTTGGCTGCTTCAGGGTTGCCACCGATGGCGAAGATATTTTTACCGAAGCGGGTTTTATTCCACAGGATCCAGACAAAAATAATCGCAATGATGGCGTAGAAAGTAATGTACGACAGCTTAAAGTCGCCAAAGCGCAGGAACCCCTGAGCAAAGGTGGAGAACTTGGGATCAAACCCCGCCACCGGCGATGCGCCAACAGAGTCGTAATACAGCGAGTTAATGCCGTACACGATAATCATGGTACCCAAAGTGGTAATAAACGGCGTCACATTCAGGTAGGCGATGATCAACCCGTTCACCAGACCGATCACCGCACCCACGGCACACACCAGCAGGATCACCAGCGGGATCGACCAGGTTTCCATGTGCGGAAACACCTTGTTGACGTTGTCCATCGACTGCAACAGCGTCGCGGCGATCACCGCGGCCAACCCCACCTGACGCCCGGCGGACAGGTCAGTCCCTTGGGTAACAATCAGCCCCGCCACACCCAGTGCAATAATAATGCGCACCGAAGACTGAGTCAGAATGTTACTCAGGTTCATTAAGCTGAGGAAAGTCGGATCCTGGATAATAATAATTGCCAGCAGCACCAGCAACACTACGTAAATGCCACCTTCCTTGAAATAGGTGAACAAAGTTTTCTTATTCAGCGCGTTCATAATTCTGATCCTTAAAGGTGCAGGGATGCGAGACGTAAAATTTCATTTTGCGAGGTCTGTTTGGTGTTAACGATGCCCGCAACCTGACCATTACTCATCACCAGTATTCTGTCGGTAATTCCCAAAAGCTCCGGCATTTCAGACGAGACAATAATGATCCCCTTGCCCTTCTTCGCCAGTTCGGTCATCAACTGATAAATTTCGAATTTGGCGCCAACGTCAATGCCACGCGTCGGTTCATCCAGCATTAATATTTCCGGCTGGGTCAGCAGCCAACGACCGATGATCACCTTCTGCTGATTCCCGCCGGACAGCGAACCGATATTGGTATGATGACCCGGCGTCTTGACCCGCATGGCGTCGATCACCCATTGGGTATCGCTTTTCATGCGGGCGTTATCCAGCAGGCCGATTTTGTTTTTATAGTTACGGATGTTGGAGATTAGCGAGTTAAAACCAACGTCCAGATAAGCGTAGATCCCGGTGGAGCGGCGCTCCTCCGTCACCAGGGCAAAGCCGTGGTTAATCGCTTCATTGGCACTGTGGTTATTGATCGCTTTGCCGTGCAGCTTGATGGTGCCTGCCACTTTTTCGCGGATGCCGAACAGCGTCTCCAGGATGTCGGTACGCTTGGCACCCACCAGCCCGGCAATACCGAGGATCTCCCCCTGATGCAGATCAAAGGAGATATCGCGAATCGAAGGTTGGCGCAATGAGGTCAGGCCCTTCACCTCCAGGATCACCTCGCCCGGTGTATTTTGACGATCGGGGAAACGCTGGCTGAGCGAACGCCCCACCATCATCGAAATAATCTTGTCCATATCCAGCCCTTCCAACGGCTGGGTGGCGATCCACTGGCCGTCACGCAGGATGGTGATCTCGTCGCACAGTTGGAAGATCTCTTCCATCTTGTGCGAGATATAAACGATGCCGCAACCGCGCTCTTTCAGCTTACGGATAATGGTGAACAGATGATTCACCTCTTTTTCCGTCAGCGATGAGGTCGGCTCATCCATAATCACAATCTTGGCGTCGTAGGAGAAAGCCTTGGCAATTTCGATCATTTGCATTTGCGATACCGATAGCGTGCCCACCTTATCCCGCGGGTTGATATCAATATCCAGTTCGTCAAATATCGCCTGGGTGTCCTTCAACATCTTGTCCTGATCGACAAATATGCCCTTGGTCGGGTAACGTCCCAACCACATGTTGTCCATCACGGTGCGCTGCAACACCAGATTCAATTCCTGATGCACCATTGAAACGCCGTGCTCCAGCGCCTCTTTAGAGCTTTTGAAATCAATTTCCTGGCCCTGAAAAATAATACTGCCGGCATCTTTTTTATAAATGCCGAACAGGCATTTTAATAATGTCGATTTCCCCGCGCCGTTCTCCCCCATTAATGCATGAATGGAGTGCGGACGAACGCGCAGATTCACATTATCCAATGCCTTGACGCCGGGAAATGACTTACTGATATCGGTCATTTCCAGCAGAAATTCGCGTGGGCTATCGGCCATAAATACACCTGGCTTATCGGTCTTTTAATATCGTAAATTCCCCCACCCACGGCTTTCCTGGTGTTGGCAGCCGTAGGCGGGGTCATTGTGGGTTATCTCAGCGCTTATTTCACAAACTGAGACAGGTTGTCTTTATCTACGCCAACGTAAGGAATACGGACCACTTTATTTTCAATCTTATATTTGGTGCCATCGGCAGCCGGTTTGCCCGCAGCCAGGTTTTTCGCCAGTTCGAAGGTGGCTTTAGCCTGATTGTCGGCATCGTTCAGCACCGTCCCCGCCATCGCGCCGGACTTCACCATCGCCAGAGCTTCTGGCAGTGCATCGACACCGAATACCGGAATGTTGGTTTTGTTATGCGCTTTCAGCGCTTCAACCGCACCCATCGCCATCGCATCGTTGTTGGCGATCACCACTTCAATTTTGTTGGCGTTAGGGCCAGACAACCAGGCATCCATCTTGTCTTTGGCCTGAGCGGTGTCCCACATCGCGGTATCCATCTGCAGCGCCTGAGTCTTGATGCCGTTGTCGTTCAGTGTTTTCACCACGTAGGTGGTGCGTGCTTCGGCATCCGGGTGGCCCGGCTCGCCTTTCAGCAGCACGTACTGGATCTGGCCGTCTTTGTTCAGATCCCAGTTCGGGTTAGCTTTCCAGTGTTTCTCGATCAGTTGGCCCTGGATCACACCGGACTCTTTGGAGTCGGTCCCCACGTAATAGGCTTTGTCATAGCTGTCCAGCGCTTTGCGGGAAGGCTCTTTGTTGTAGAACACGATCGGAATATCGTTTCCGCGCGCCTTTTCGATAATCACCGGGGCTGCGGCCGGGTCAACCAGGTTGATCGCCAGCGCTTTAACGCCCTTGGCGATCAGCACGTCGATCTGATCGTTTTGTTTGGATTGGTCATTCTGCGAGTCATTCATCAGCAGGGTGACGTCCGGAGAGGCCTTGGCGTCTTTCTCGATTGCCTTGCGCACCACCGACATAAAGTTGTCGTCATATTTATAAATTGTGACGCCAATACGGGTATCTGCATGTGCTGCGGCGCCAAACATCATGGCTGCGGCCGTCGCGGCCAGGGTGAAAACCTTCTTATTCATTGTGTGTCTCCGGTTTATGTAGGGTCTTGCTCGGTATTAGGCCAAAGGTAACCGGTGGTGAGTGCACAACCGGGCCTGGCAGTTTCCCTGTCATCCGTGAATCATGTTATTCCTGAAAAAGGTGGTGCCAGCGCGAGGTAAAAAACAGCAGCGGCAAGTGCCTTTGCGCTGGAAAACGCCTAGAGCATAGACGGCGTGATGTTAATAATCTGTGAATTTTCTCACAGATTGAAAACGGTTACACAAGATTAAATGTTCAGAGAGTGACCGCCGCCTCACTTTGCCACGGCGCCACAGAATGGCGGCGTACCAGGGTAGGCATAAACAAATGGTGGGTCTGTGGCTCCAGCCGGCCTGCCGCGCCCAGCAGGGCCAGCTCGGTAGCCAGCGTCGCCATGGTAACAATGGGGTAGCGCACCGTGGTGAGCTTGGGGCTGGTATAGCGGGCGATGGGGATATCATCGAACCCCACCAGCGAGAAATTTTGCGGTACTGTGATACCGTTTTCTTTCAGCACTGCCATGGCACCGGCGGCCATGGCGTCGTTGTAGGCAAACACCGCGCTCAAATGCAGGTTACGGCCGAGTAACTCGACCATAGCCGCTTCCCCGCCCTGCAGGTCCGGCGAACCATAGGCGCGCCAGTTGTCCGGCGTGATCAGCCCTGCAGCGCCCATGGCCTGCGTGTAGCCCTGCTGACGCAGCGGCCCGTCTTCGATCGGGTGATTGGAGCCCAGATAGCCGATACGCTGATGGCCTTGCGACAACAGCAAGCGCATCGCCATCTCCGCGCCACTGACGTTGTCCAGACCGACGCAGCGGTGCTCATAGCCGGCGATAATGCGGTTGATCAACACCATGCCCGGCACCTGATCGAGAAAGGTCATCAGCTCGGCATCACATAGCGTTTTAGCATGAACAATCAAGGCATTACAGCGCTGACGAATCAGCACCTCGATGGCGTGACGCTCTTTATCCGCCTGGTGATAACTGTTGCCGATCAGCAGATATTTGTGGTGTTGCTGCGCCACGGTGTCTACCGCTTTCACCAACGCACCAAAGAAGGGATCGGAGACATCCATCACCACCACCCCGAGGGTATCGCTGCTCTGCGTGGCCAACGCCTGCGCATTGGCATTGGGCCGATAACCCAGTTCAGCCACCGCCTTCAGCACCTGTTCACGCGTCTCTTTACTGGTCAGGGCACTGTGATTCAGCACGCGGGAGACGGTCGCTACGGACACGCCCGCACGCTTCGCCACGTCGCGAATGGTGGTTGGGTGAACAGAGGAGGTCATGAAAGATCCTGAGGTCGGGGTAGTTGACAGTGGCGCTATCCTACCCCGTTTGTCATCCTCCTCTGCGTGAATTACGTCACAGGAAAGAAAACGTTTACATACATTTTTTTAACCTACCTGCGCCAGATCTCAATTCAACGCCCTGGCTCCGGCTTCCCGGCGGCCAGGTGGGTCAATTTGCGCCACAGCCACTCCACCGGACCCTGGGTGAAATAACGCAGCCACAGGTTAGAAAACAACAGGTTAGCCAACCAGACCAGCGGAACAAACGCCAACAGCTGCAGGCGATCAAACTGTTGATACAGGCCAAAGCGATAAAACAGCGTGGTGCAGATCAGCGTTTGCAGCAGGTAATTGCTCAGCGCCATGCGCCCGACCTGCGTCAGCCAATGCCCGATACGCAGGCGCGACAGCGTCGGCCAGAAACCGTAGCACAGCGCCAGATAGCCCATGGCCTGCAGCGGTGCACCCAGTTCACGCGGCACCTGCAATAAAAAGCCACTCCAGCGGTAGTCCCAGTGAAGATGCCATTGCAACGCCACTGCCGGCAGTTGGATCAACAATGAAAGCGGTATCAGCCAGGCGGCCTGGCGGCGGTAATAACCCGGTGAATAGGTGCCACGCAGCCAACCGCTGCGCATCAGTCCGGCACCAAACAGCATCAGCCCCGCCAACTCCCAACCGTATTGCGCGCCAATGGCCAACAGGCTGGAGGAGAGCAGATCGGTACGGCTACGCCAGGCCTCCATGCCGCCCTGCAGCTTCCAGAATTTTTCATACTGCAGTTCCGCCACCCCGGGCTGCCAGAAACCGCCCGGTTCACCGTGCGACATAAAGCCCAGTAACAACAAGACCCCGACGCCGATCAGGTATAGCACCACGCCGGTTTTCAATAGCTGATAGGTTTCTTTGGCATCGCGGATCATCCGCCAGCACACCAGCCCGATCAGACCGTAGGCCAGCAGGATGTCACCGTCCCAGAGGAAAATGGCATGGGCCAGACCGAACAGCACTAACCACGACAGCCGCGCGCGTATCCAGCCCTTGCCGCGGCGCAGCAACATCTGCAAACCTGCACCAAACAACAGCGCGAACATCGCCAGGAACTTGGCCTGGGCGAAAATATCCAGCAGCGCCCAGGTCCAGGCATCACGTGACGACGGTAACCCCAGATAGGCCGGATTCAGGTAGGCCGCCTTCGGCAGGCCAAAGGCGCTGATATTGAGCAGCAGAATGCCAAGAATGGCGATACCGCGCACGCAGTCCAGAGTGGCGATGCGCGGCAGCGGCGTGGTCGAAGTGTTGTTCATTATTTTACCGCTGTATTCCGGTCATTAAAAAGGCGCCCGCAGGCGCCTGTTTTTTTATCACTCACACATCACCCCTGGTGATGTCGCACCGCGCGCAGGAATTCCTGGCGAGTGTTCTGGCTGGACTTGAACAGCCCACCCAGCGAGGTGGTGGTGGTCGCGCTGGTCGCGTCGCGGATACCGCGCGCCTTAACACAATAATGGACCGCATCGATAGATACCGCCACGTTATTGGTGCCCAGCAGGGTTTGCAATGCCACCAGGATCTGCTGAGTCAAACGCTCCTGCACCTGTGGGCGCTGGGAGAAGAACTGCACGATACGGTTGATCTTCGACAGGCCGATCACCGCATCTTTCGGGATATAGGCCACGGTCGCTTTGCCATCGATGGTGACGAAGTGGTGTTCACAGGTGCTGGTCAGGGTAATGTCGCGCACCGTCACCATTTCATCCACCTTCATCTTGTTTTCGATGACGGTAATTTTTGGGAAGTTGGCGTAGTCCAGGCCAGAGAAAATCTCATCAACATACATTTTGGCGATACGGTGTGGGGTCTCCGCCAGGCTATCGTCGGACAGATCGAGATTAAGCAGCTGCATGATTTCCGTCATGTGCTCTTTAATACGGCGCTTGCGCGTCTCGCGATCCAGCACTTCACCACGCAACGGGGTTTCCAGGCCACGCTCTTCGAGCGCTGCGTGAACCAGTACAGCTTCTTTACTTAATGATGTCATTTCATCTCTCCAACGGACCGGAACTCACCCCTCCGGCTGCTTTACCGAGCAGACGGGCGAATTGCATACTCTCCTGACGACAGAAGTTTCCGTCATTAATAACGTGAACCCGGTCAAGATTTTGACCCCACTCTAGAGGAGAGTGAGGGGATTATCCAGTGATTGTGCTTCATCAACAGGTGAAATATTCGCATTTAGCACAATCAGGCCCGCTGCGGCTATTCCACGTTTTTTGTACGGAATTTAATCACAACGGCGTCGGTTTTCGTGCCAGCTCACGCGCCGGCGTATTCACCACCAGCAGTCCGGCGACAATCAGGCCGGCCACAGCGACATATAACGCTGGCTCCAACCTATGGGTCAGGGCCGTGGACAGCGCCGACAGCGTAGGGCCAACCAACTGACCTATTGCATAACCCGTAGTCAACAATCCCGCCATATAGCGTGCATGCTTGGGTGCCAGTTCCCTGCCATGCTGGATCGACAACTGCACCACGCTGAGGAAACCGCCACCGGTCAACAAAGCCCCCAGCGCCAGCCCGGCGACCCCCGGCACGATTTCCGCACTCAAGACCCCCAGCGCCTGCACCCACAAGGTAATGGCCAGCCGCGTCTGGGTGGTCAACTTGTGGCGGGTCAGGATACCGATAACAATCCCCAGCACCGCCGCCCCACCGAAGATCGGCCAGACAAATTGCGCGAACACACTACCTGGAAAACGTGCGGCGGCCATTTGCGACAGAAAGGTGGCCGGCAGAATATAGCCAAAGCCCGCCAGGCTGTAACTCCACACCAGCCGCTTCAACGCCGGGGTCAACAGCAATGGCTCCGGTGCCACATCAGGACGATGCAATTCACCGGCCTTCGGCAGATTAATGCTGATTGCGCCAATCAATACCAGCGCCAGCACGCCGTACACGAGCCAGGCCTGAGATGCCGTCAGCGCCAGGCTGTGAATGCCGACCGCCAGCATGCCGCTGATAAAAATCCCGGCCCCCGGCCCCGCGAAGACCGCTGCACTGAGAGCCGGGCGGCCATAGTGTGCCAGCCGTTCGTTAGTCCAGGCCGCCACCAGCACCATCGCCCAGCCGCTGGCCCAACCAATCAGGAAACGCACGGCACCGTGCCACCATTCGCCCTGCACCCAGGCAGAAAGCAACGTCAAGATGACCGCGCCCCACACGCCCAGCCACAGCCGACGCTCGACATGTCGGCTGGCCCGCATCGCGTCATAAGCCCCGCACAGATAGCCCAGGTAGTTGATGGCCGCCACCAGCCCGGCCCCGGTCAGGGTAAACTGGTGCTCGGCAATCATTAGCGGCACCTGCGGGGTAAAGGCAAAGCGACCAATCCCCATGGCTACGATCAACGCAATAAAGCCGCTCAGGGCAATTCTTAAGGCCATGTAGAGTTTCCAGACTGTTAAAAGAAAGTTGCCAGTATCATGCCGCAGTATTACACTCACAAAAACTGAATAATACTCACCAAGTTCATCACGAAAAGAGAAGATAATGGATCTGACCCAGCTCCGCATGTTCTGTAGCGTCGCCGAAACCGGCTCCGTTGCCCGTGCTGCCGAGCAACTGCACCGCGTACCCTCTAACCTGACCACCCGCCTGCGTCAGCTTGAACAGGAACTGGGCACCGATCTGTTCATTCGCGAAAAACAGCGCCTGCGCCTTTCGCCAATGGGCCATAACTTTCTCTGCTATGCCAACCGTATTCTGGCGCTGAGCGAAGAAGCCATGAGCATCACCCATGCCGGTGAGCCGGCAGGCAACTTCGCTATCGGCTCGATGGAAAGCACCGCCGCCACCCGCTTACCCACTTTGCTGGCGGCCTATCACCAGCGCTTCTCACAGGTGTCACTGTCGCTGACCACCGGTACCTCCGGCGAGATCACCGAACGGGTGCGCGCCGGTACGTTGGCAGCGGCGCTGGTCGACGGGCCGGTACAGTATGACGAACTCAACGGCTGCATCGCCTTCCCCGAACATATGGTGGTGATCTCCTGCCTCGATCACCTGCCGATCCATAACGCCAAAGACGCCAAGGGCGAAACACTGTTTGCCTTCCGCGCCAGTTGTTCTTATCGCCTACGGCTCGAGTCCTGGTTCAAACGCGAAGGCGTACTGCCGGGCCAGGTGATGGAAATCCAGTCCTACCACGCCATGCTGGCCTGCGTCGCCAGCGGTGCCGGACTGGCAATGATCCCGCATTCGGTACTTAGCCTGCTGCCGGGCCATGAGCGCGTGAAAGTGCATACTCTGCCGGACGATATCGCCCAAACCGCCACCTGGCTGCTTTGGCGACGCGATGCCTTTGGCCCGAACGTGCGTGCCCTGAAAGAATTAATTATTGAACAGGCGGAAACCCTCGCGGTTGAAAATACTGCCTGTGATTTACCAGATGCTATCAACATAGCCTGATTAAAAAATAGACCACTGGAGACTATGATGGAAATGATCAAAACCCGCGCCGCCGTTGCCTGGGGCCCGAACCAGCCGCTGAAAATTGAAGAAGTCGATTTAATGCCACCGCAAAAAGGCGAAGTGCTGGTGCGGATCGTCGCCACTGGCGTCTGCCACACCGATGCCTACACCCTGTCCGGTGCCGATCCGGAAGGTGTGTTCCCGGCGATCCTCGGCCATGAAGGCGGTGGCGTGGTGGAAGCCATTGGTGAAGGCGTGACCAGCGTGGCGGTCGGCGATCACGTGATCCCGCTGTACACCCCGGAATGTGGCGAGTGCAAATTCTGTAAATCCGGCAAAACCAACCTGTGTCAGGCGATCCGCGCGACCCAGGGCAAGGGACTGATGCCGGACGGTACCACCCGCTTCTACAAAGACGGCAAGCCCATCTTCCACTACATGGGCACTTCCACTTTCTCCGAATACACCGTAGTACCGGAAATCTCACTGGCGAAAATCAGTAAAGAAGCGCCGCTGGAAGAAGTCTGCCTGCTGGGTTGTGGCGTTACCACCGGCATGGGTGCGGTAATTAACACCGCCAAAGTGCAAAAAGGCGATACCGTGGCCATCTTCGGCCTTGGCGGCATCGGCCTGTCGGCGATCATCGGCGCACAGATGGCAGGCGCAGGCCGCATCATCGGCATCGATATCAACACCAGCAAGTTCGACCTGGCACGCAAACTGGGCGCAACCGACCTGATCAACCCGAAAGACTACGATAAGCCGATTCAGGACGTGATCGTCGAACTAACCGACGGCGGCGTTGATTTCTCCTTCGAATGTATCGGCAACGTCAACGTGATGCGTTCGGCGCTGGAGTGCTGTCATAAAGGCTGGGGCGAATCAGTGATTATCGGCGTAGCCGGTGCCGGCCAGGAAATTTCTACCCGTCCGTTCCAACTGGTGACCGGCCGTGTGTGGCGTGGTTCCGCTTTCGGCGGCGTGAAGGGCCGTTCGCAACTGCCAGGCATCGTCCAGCGTTATATGGACGGCGAGTTTGCGCTGAATGACTTTATTACCCACACCATGGGGCTGGAGCAGATTAACGAAGCGTTCGATTTGATGCACGAAGGCAAATCCATTCGTTCCGTTATCCACTTCGACAAAAAATAAGCCAGGAGGCAGAGATGACCTTGTCATTAGAACTTCTCGAAGAGCACCGTATGTTCGGCGGCTGGCAACAGCGATATCGCCATGCGGCGCAGAGCCTGAATTGCAACATGACTTTCAGCATCTATCTGCCGCCACCGCGCGATGATAACCCGCCGCCGGTGCTGTACTGGCTGTCGGGGCTGACCTGCAATGATGAAAACTTCACGCTGAAAGCCGGTGCACAGCGTATCGCCGCCGAGCTGGGGCTGGTGCTGGTGATGGCCGACACCAGCCCGCGTGGCGACGATGTGCCGAATGATGAAGGTTACGACCTGGGTCAGGGGGCCGGCTTCTACTTGAATGCCACCCAGGCCCCCTGGGACAAGCACTTTCGCATGTACGACTACATCAGCGATGAGTTGCCGGCGTTGATCCATCAGCATTTCAGCGTCAGCGATCGTCAGTCGATCTTCGGTCACTCAATGGGCGGCCACGGCGCACTGGTGATGGCATTCCGTAATCCACAGCGTTTCCGTTCGGTGTCGGCGTTCGCGCCCATCGTTAACCCCTGCCAGGTGCCATGGGGGCGTAAAGCCTTCGCCGCCTATTTGGGTAACGACGAAAGCCAATGGCTGCAATATGACAGTTGCCATCTGCTGGCCAACAGTGCGGAAAAAATGCCGGTGCTGGTGGATCAGGGTGATGACGATCAGTTCCTGGCGGATCAACTGCAACCGGCGAAGCTGGCCGAGCTGGCCCGCCAGCGCGACTGGCCACTGACCCTGCGCATTCAGCCGGGTTATGACCACAGCTACTTCACCATCGCCAGCTTTATCGAAGACCACCTGCGCTTCCACGCCGAACACCTGTTCCGCTGATCGAAAAATCTGGGCGGTTACCCCGCCCGGATTTAATCAAATACCGTCGAGAAGAAAATCTATTGCGGCTTTGACCTCGGTTCGGTATTGGGTAGCATCGCAAAATTCAGCGCCCAAGGTACGAACGGGGATACTGGCCATCTCATGAGTCATAACGGCGTACTCATTGTCATCCACCAGCCTGACCAATGGGACCAAACGTTCCGGGCGAGTGCTACCTGGGTATTTTTCAATGGGCAATAACGGGATCACGACTCGACGATTTAATTGCCCGATGATATCGCTCGTCACATCGAGCAGCAGCGGGTAAACAGTACTTTTCCCTGTATTTGCGTATACCGTAAATTGCATCGCTAAAACGTCCTGTATTCGTCACTGAAACAGCCATGTTCATCATGAAAACGGTTCAGAGCCTCAATAGCCTCTCGGTTATCTTCCTTCCATTTTCTCATCTCATGCTGACGCAATTCGGCATCCAAAGCAGCGTTCAGCGTAGCACTGAGGTTAATACCCGCTTCACGTGCACGGCTCAACAAGCTGCGTTCTACCGTCATGGTAACGCTTTGCGTCGTTCGTTGTTTTACTGGCATCAGTACCTCCACAATAGCCTTCGTGCAAGCAACACGGCTTATTGAACGGATAGTAACACCAGGGAGCGGTGTTAGCCCATTCAAATGTGCTCCACACATCATGGCGAAAACATGTCTGGCCGCTGACCCTGCGCATTCAACCGGATTACGACCACAGCTACTTCACCATCGCCAGCTTTATCGAAGACCACCTACGCTTCCACGCCGAACACCTGTTCCGCTGATCAATGATCTATTGGTCTTTACTTACCATTATACCAGCGATAGAAATCAATCAGGTGGAAGCAAACACCTCTGAACCCAAAGAAAATAAGAATCAATATTATCAATTCAATGTAATTATTATTTTCAAATGTGATACTTAAAGATGACGCATTGAATATTAGTATAGTCAACACAAGGCTAACACCCGAAACAAAAGATTCTTTTATATTATATGCATGCATGAACTATCCCTCTTCGCATACAATACTGAACGATATCCAATCTTAAATACTCCAGACCAAGCAAGACTTGGTATATTTAACTTCAACCTCAAGACCTAAAATTAAAAATCCAAAAACCCTTTCATACTTAACCTTGAGGCTGATATTTTTACATGCTACCAACGACATTGATCATTTACACTGTTTGGATTACGCTTCCCAGCAAGAGCACCATTATTACCTCGGTTATCTCCTCTGTTAGATTTTTGGTTTGCACACGTCACTGCAGTGCTTAAACCAGCAGCCACAGATAAACCAAGCATGGCCCATGGGCCTCCTGGCATTCCTGTGAACGCACCAATAATAGCGTTCATCCCAACTTGATTCGCACAGGTATTAGGGGCTCCGCCATAACGGCCTTCTCTATCCATCCGTCCCCCATTACCTTCATAACCTGAGTCAGCATTTCCCCCAGAAATCAAAGCCAGATCCTGTGTTGTTAGCTATCGAATCATCATATTATTCACTCCATGAATTAAACTTATCTAACCTTAATAGCCAGATTGATGTAAAACATATCAATAGTATAATTGTACAAATTAAATGCAAACACTTTTAAATAAAATAAAGGCATAATAACAAAATAAAAAATTAGCACATTGGGTATATTTACCGAATATGCTAACATGTCATGCTTAATTAAATGATTAACACCTTCGTATATTAATCGTTATTATTTTCACTTTGCTCTATCCCTTCAATTTTGGATCCAGCGCGTCACGCAGCCCGTCGCCCAGCAGGTTGAACGCCAGTACAGTGATAAATATCGCCAGGCTGGGGAAGATCGCCACGTGCGGTGCAATCACCATATCCGCCCGCGCCTCATTGAGCATCGCGCCCCACTCCGGCGTTGGGGGCTGCGCGCCCAGACCGAGGAATGACAGGCTGGCGGCGGTGATGATCGAGGTGCCGATACGCAGGGTAAAATACACCACAATTGACGAAATCGTCCCCGGCAAAATATGCCGCAGGATGATGGTCCAGTCGGATGCACCGATGCTGCGCGCCGACTCGATATAAGTCAGGTGCTTCAGTACCAGCGTATTGCCGCGCACCAGCCGGGCAAACGCCGGGATGCTGAAAATCGCGACCGCGATGATCACGTTGGACATACCGCTGCCCATAATTGCCACCACGCCAATCGCCAGCAAAATGCCGGGGAAGGCGAACAGCACATCACAGATCCGCATGGTGATACGATCCCACCAGCCTTCGTAATAACCGGCCAGCAGCCCCAACAGCGTGCCAATCAGCCCACCGACCAGCACCGAGAACACCCCGGCGGCCAACGAAATGCGGGTGCCCATCAGAATGCGGCTGAAAATATCCCGGCCAAGCGAATCCACACCCAGCCAGTGCACCAGCGAAGGCCCCTCGTTCAGGCGGTCATAATCAAAGTAGTTTTCCGCATCAAACGGCACCAGATAAGGTGCCAACAGCGCGGCGACCACCAGCAACAGCACCAACAGCCCGGCGACCAGGGCCACACGTTGTTGGCGGAACCGCCGCCAGAACTCATGCCAAGGCGTACGAACCGCGTTAGGGTTGATCGTCGGCATCGCTTTCAGTGCAGCGTTGCGTCGCCAATACTTAATCATCCAGCGCCCTCATTTGTAGCGTATCGCCGGGTTAATTGCCGCATACAGCAGGTCCACCAACAGGTTAATCAGAATAAACTCCAGTGAGAACAGCAAGACTTCGGCCTGGATCACCGGGTAATCACGCATCTCCACCGAGTCGACCAGCAGCCTGCCCAGCCCCGGCCAGTTGAACACCTTCTCCACCACGATCGAGCCACCGAGCAAAAAGCCAAACTGCAACCCCATCATGGTGACAACCGGGATCATCGCGTTACGCAGGCCGTGTTTCACCACCACCATGGTTTCCCGTACGCCCTTGGCGCGCGCGGTACGCATGTAGTCTTCCTGCAGCACTTCGACGAACGAAGCGCGGGTAAAACGCGCCATTACCGCTGCCACCGCCGCTCCCAGCGTGATCGAGGGCAGAATGTAGTGCCGCCAGCTATCGGCCCCCACCGTCGGCAACCAGCCAAGGTTGACGGAGAACACCTGCATCAACAGCATGCCAAGCGCAAAAGCGGGGAATGAGATGCCGGAGACCGCCAGCGTCATGCCGAGGCGATCCGGCCAGCGGTTACGCCAGACGGCAGACGCCATACCGATGCCCATACCGAAGATCGTCGCCCACAGCATGCTGGTCAGGGTCAGCCACAGGGTCGGCAGAAAACGCGAGCCAATCTCTTCACTTACCGGGCGTTTGGAGACCATTGAGGTGCCAAAATCCCCCTGCAGCGCATTGACAAAAAAGTGCACGAACTGCTGCGGCAGCGGCTTGTCGAGCCCCAGATCCTTGCGTACCAGTTGCACCACCGCCTCGTCGGCCTCCGGCCCTGCCGCCAGCCGCGCCGGATCGCCGGGCAACATATGGACGAACAGAAACACCAGCACCGCGACAATCAGCAGCGTCGGGATCAACCCCAGCAGTCGTTTCAGAAAATAATTAAGCATCTCGGGTGAGTCCCCTCACCCCGCCCTCAATGAGAGCGGGGATTGGCGCCTTATTTAAGGTCGGCGTTATCAAAGTTGAACGAGGTATCCGGCATTACATAGAAACCACTCAACTGTTTGTTGTTGGCCGACAGCAAGCGCTCGGTCGCCAGGAAGATCCACGGTGCGTCAGCCCAGATACGATCCTGCGCGTCCTTGTACAGTTTCTGCTTCTCGGCACGATCGGTGGTTGCCAGCGCACCGGTCAGATCCTTGTCCACCTGCGGATTACTGTAGAACGCGGTGTTGAACTGCTTGGGTGGCGCCGCCTGGGTAGAGAACAGCGGCGACAACGCCCAATCTGCCTCACCGGTTGACGCAGACCAGCCGGTATAGAACATCCGCACGCCGGTGTCTTTTACCCCAACGCTTTCCACCTGCGCCGCACGCTGACCGGCATCCATCGCCGTCACCGTCACTTTTACCCCGACCTGCGCCAACTGCTGCTGTGCAAACTGCAGAACTTTCTGCGCGGTGCTGTGGTTATGCGACGACCACAGGGTGGTGGTGAAGCCGTTCGGGTAGCCTGCCTCCTTCAGCAGTTCGCGCGCCTTGGCCGGATCGTATGGCCATGGCTTATAACGGGTGGCGAAGTCTATCGCCGGCGGCACCGGACCTTCTGCCGGCACCGCGTAGCCGGAGAACGCCACCTTGATCAGCGCATCTTTGTTGATGGCGTAGTTCAGGGCCTGCCGCACTTTCAGATTATCAAACGGCTTCTGGGTGACGTTCAGGCTGATGTAGCGTTGCAGGATCGAAGGGGCCGCCACCAGATCGAGCTTGGCATTGCCTTCCAGCACCTTGGCCTGCTCATAAGGGATCGGGAAAGCAAAGGTCGCTTCGCCGGTCTGCAACATCGCCGCGCGGGTATTGTTATCCACGATCGGCCGCCAGGTGATGCTGTCGAGTTTCGGCAACCCCGGCTTCCAGTAACCGTCAAACTTCTTCACCTTGACGAAATCAGTCTGGTTCCAGGTCACGAACTGATAAGGACCAGTACCAACCGGATGGAAACCAATCTCTTTGCCGTACTGCTTCAGCGCCGCCGGGGAAATGATCACCGCCGCCGGGTGCGCCAGGTTATTGATAAACGCCGAGAATGGCGCTTTCAGCACGATCTTGACCGTCGTAGCATCCACCACTTCGGTTTTGTCGATCATCTTGAACAGGTTGTAACGCTTGAGGTGATTGTCCGGGTTGCTGGCACGATCCAGGTTAACCTTCACCGCTTCGGCGTTAAATTCGCTGCCGTCATGGAATTTCACTCCCGGATGCAGCTTGACGGTGTAAGTCAGGCCGTCCGGGCTCACCTCGTAGCTGTCCGCCAGCACGTTCACCAGCTTCATGTCCTTGTCAAAGCCGAACAGGCCCTGATAGAAGGATTTGGCCACCGCCTGCGACAGCGTATCGTTGGCGTCATACGGGTCAAGCGTGGTGAAGTTGGACGCGACGGCGATCACCGCATCTTTCGCCGCCCAGGCCGGGCCTGCGCCCACCGCCGCCAACAGCACGACGGCCGCTAATGCCTTACGTTTGAATGTGTGCTTCATGGTGCTTGCATCTCCTGAGGTCATTAAAAGGCACCGGCGATCGGATGACGGGCAACAAAGTGCCCGGGGCCAACCTGCACCAGCGGTGCGGTAACGGGTTCATCGCCCAGCGCGCGGATCGGGCTGGGAATTTCATCGACCAGCAGCGGCTGGCGTTGGTGAGCATGGGCCGGATCGGCCACCGGGACTGCTGCCATCAGCTTGCGGGTGTAGGCGTGCTGCGGGTTATCAAACACCGCCCGGCGCGGGCCAATCTCGACAATCTGCCCGAGATACATCACCGCAACGCGGTGGCTGATGCGTTCCACCACCGCCATATCATGTGAGATAAACAAAAAGGCAATGCCAAACTCACGCTGCAAATCGAGCAGCAGGTTGACGATCTGCGCCTGAATCGACACATCGAGCGCCGACACCGATTCATCAGCGATCACCACTTTTGGGTTGAGTGCCAGCGCGCGCGCAATGCAGACTCGCTGCCGTTGCCCGCCAGAGAACTCATGCGGGTAGCGACGTGCGTGTTCAGGTTTCAATCCGACGCGCTCCAGCAGCCAATCGACCCGTTCTTGTGCGGCCTTGCCGCGTGCCACGTTATGCACCAGCAGCGGTTCCATAATCGAGAAGCCGACGGTCAGACGCGGATCGAGCGAGGCATAAGGATCCTGGAAGATAAACTGAATATCCCGCCGCAGGTGCTGCAACGCCGGGCCTTTCAACTGGTTGATCTGGCGACCGTCAAAGGTAATGGTGCCGTGCTGACTGTCCACCAGCTTCAGCAAGGATCGGCCGGTGGTGGACTTGCCGCAGCCGGACTCCCCCACCAGCCCCAGGGTTTCACCGGGGTAGAGATCGAAACTGACGTTTTCCACCGCGTGTACCCGGCGGGTGACCCGGTTCAGAATGCCGCTGCGCAGATCAAAACGCGTCACCAAATTCTCCACCCGCAGGATCGGCGCCGCACCGGGCGGTACGGTATCCTGTGGGCCGCCATTGTCCGCCCCGTTCGGCAACGGAAATTTGGCCGGAAAATCTTGTTGTGCCATCGAACCCAGCTTCGGCACCGCAGCCAACAAGGCCTGGGTGTAGGGCTGTTGCGGCGCGGCAAACAGCTCGCGCACCGGTCCCTGCTCCACCCGTTCCCCCTGACGCATCACCAGGACCCGGTCGGCAATCTCCGCCACCACGCCCATGTCGTGGGTGATGAAAATGACCCCCATCTGCATTTCCTGCTGCAGCACGCGGATGAGCTGCAGGATCTGCGCCTGAATAGTGACGTCCAGCGCGGTGGTCGGTTCGTCGGCAATCAATAACGCCGGTTTACAAGACAGCGCCATGGCGATCATCACTCGCTGGCGCATGCCGCCAGAAAGTTGATGCGGGTAGCGGTTAAGCACATCTTTGGCTTCGGGAATGCGGACCAGATCGAGCATCTGCAAGGCGGCTTGTTTGGCAGCCCGATGATCCATCGCCTGATGCAGACGCAGGGATTCAGCGATCTGCTCACCCACCGGGAATACCGGATTCAGCGAGGTCATGGGCTCCTGAAAAATCATCGCCATATCGGCACCGCGTACCGTCCGCAGCGTCCCCTGGCGTGCACGGGCCAAATCAAGCACCTCGCCGTTGCGCCGACGGAGGGCCATGGCACCGCTGACGATGTTGCCACCGCCCTGTTCCACCAGCCGCATCAAGGCCAGCGAGGTGACGGATTTGCCCGAGCCGGATTCGCCGACGATCGCCAGCGTTTCACCGCGATCGATATCGAACGACAGGTTGCGCACCGCATCCAGGGTGTCACCCTGTTGATGAAACTGAATACTGAGATCGCGCACTGAAAGTACGCGCTGAGGCGGCAGCCATAGCCCAGCGTCGGCCGTGGGCGGCATCAAGGTATCGGTCATGCACCCTCCTGGTGATCGGTTAGCGATAAATCCCTACGGACGGCGCATCGCCGACATAACCAAACCCGCGGTACATCCCTTCACTGTTAAAAGGCAGCGCCACGTTACCCTGGCTGTCGATGGCGATCATCCCGCCGCTGCCGCCCATCGCCAGCAGTTTTTCCATCACTACCCGGTCGCTGGCCTGCTGCAGGCTGAGACCGGCGTATTCCATCAACGCGGAAACATCATAGGCCGCCACGCCGCGCATGAATATTTCACCGGTGCCGGTGCTGGACACCGCCACCGTGGCATTATTGGCGTAACAACCGGCGCCGATTATCGGCGTATCGCCAACCCGGCCGGCCTGTTTGTTGGTCATGCCACCGGTCGAGGTGGCCGCCGCCAGATTACCCAGGGCGTCCAACGCCACCGCACCCACGGTGCCAAACTTACTGTCGGGGTCGATCGGCTCAGCACCGTCGTGATCGAGCAACACCCGTCCCTGCTCCGCCTGAGCGCGGTGCAGTTGGTCAAAACGTGATTGAGTAAAGAAGAAGTCCGGGGCGACCATTTCCAGGCCGTGGGCAGTGGCAAACTTTTCGGCACCCTCGCCGGCGAACAGCACATGCTGACTGTTTTCCAGCACCGCACGCGCAGCCAATATTGGATTGCGTATCCGGCTGACACCCGCTACGGCACCGGCATCACAGGTGCGCCCGTCCATCACGCAGGCGTCCAATTCATGGGTACCCTGATGAGTGAACACCGAGCCTTTACCGGCGTTAAACAACGGGCACTCCTCCAGCAACCGTACCGCTTCGGTCACCGCATCCAATGCGCTGCCACCCTGGGCGAGGATCTGCTGACCTGCGGCGACAATGCCGGATAACGCCTGAATATACTCTTGCTCTTTTTCAGCACTCAGCGCCGCACGGGTAATTGCGCCCGCGCCACCGTGAATGGCAATCACTGGTTTGCTCATTTGTCTGACACCCTGTGTTAAACCTGCCAACCCCATACCCTTCCCGGGCTGATAATTAATTATTTTTTCTTTTCCCGACTATATTTAGCCCGGCATTCTATGTAAAGCATAAAGTCACCACTCAGCATTTAGCGTAGTTCGCTTAGATTATTTCGCACATTGAAATAGCTTAATGGAATAAAAACAGTCAGTTAGAATAGAGCGGGAACGCCGTAAATAACGGTTGGGATTTTTGGTAAAAGCACTGGGCGGATAGACAACTATTATCCGGAGAAATAACCGATATCTCTGTATATTAAGCTGTCACAGGTTCAACCTGCTGTTTTTCAGCAGGCTGAACGCAGATGATAATATTTAGAACCCGGAGCCCGGCAGCAACAGAAATGCTTCTTCTTCCGGGGTTGATACGCGGCCTAATATCGCATTACGGTGCGGGTAACGGCCAAAACGGTCAATAATGGCTTTATGTCGCAATTCAAACTCCAGCTGATCGCCATTATCCAGTTCGGTATACAACGCCAGCGCCTGCTGATGGATCAGCGCCGACTCCGAGTGCATAAACGGTAAATAGAGAAAACCCCGCTGTTCCCGGCTGAGCTGTTCACACTGCCCGCTGCGAACCGCTTCCTGCGCCAACACCAGCGCCATACAGTCGCTGGCAAATGAACCGGGCGTGCCACGGAACAGATTGCGGCTGAACTGATCGAGCACGATCACCTCCGCCAATCGCCCCTCAATGGTGTCTCGCCAGTGCGCCAGTTCACCGGCAGCGGCGGCCTGCCAGATCTGGCCAAAACGGGTATGCAGCAGGCGATCAAATTCATCATCCTTTTTGAACCACATTGCCGGTTCGATCTCGTCGAACCAGAAGTCTAATACCTGTCTGTGCATCACGGTCTCCTGTTGTTTACTTCAGCATAGCATCCTTCATAATACCCCCACTTTGCCGAAAATTTCGCGCACCCTGATTACGGAGTTCTCTCAATGGATCATTGCCATACTTCCGATCTCATTTCCCTGGAGCAGGCGCTGGAGAAGATGCTCAGCCAGCTCTCCCCCCTGCAGCAGACCGAATCCATTGCCCTGACCGCCGCCGCCGGCCGTATTACTGCCGCACCGGTGATTTCCCCTATCGACGTGCCCCCGTTCGCCAATTCGGCGATGGACGGTTACGCCGTGCGCCTCGCCGATTTGCAGGCCAATGCCCCGCTGCCGGTAGCGGGCAAAGCCTTTGCCGGTGCGCCATTCAACGGTGACTGGCCGGCCAACACCTGCGTGCGCATCATGACCGGCGCCCCTATCCCTGTCGGCGCCGAAGCGGTGATCATGCAGGAGCAGGCCGAGGTGAGTGATGCCGGAGTACACTTCACGGCCGAAGTGCAAGCCGGGCAGAATATCCGTCTGGCGGGGGAAGATATTCGCCAGGGTGCCGGGGTATTGCCCGCGGGCATCAGGTTGGGCGCGGCACAGTTGCCATTGCTGGCCTCGCTCGGCGTCGCCGAAGTCCAGGTGATGCGTAAACTGAAAGTCGCCGTGTTCTCTACCGGCGACGAGTTGCAACCGGTCGGTCAGCCGCTGCAGGCCGGGCAAATCTACGATACCAACCGCTTTGCAGTGCGCCTGATGCTGGAACAGCTGGGCTGCGAGACGCTGGATCTCGGCATTATTCGTGATGACCAAAACGCCCTGCGTGCCGCCTTTGAACAAGCGGACAGCCAGGCCGATGTGGTGATCAGTAGCGGTGGCGTCTCGGTCGGTGAAGCCGACTACACCAAGCAGATGCTGGATGAACTGGGCGAAGTCAGCTTCTGGAAGCTGGCGATCAAACCCGGTAAGCCTTTTGCCTTCGGCAAGTTGAAACATGCCTGGTTCTGTGGCCTGCCGGGTAACCCGGTTTCCGCCGCACTGACCTTCTACCAACTGGTGCAACCGCTGTTGGCAAAGCTGGCCGGTCACAGCGACTGGCAGTTGCCACCGCGTCTGCAAGCACGCGCATTAACACCCTTGAAGAAAGCGCCGGGCCGTCTCGATTTCCAGCGCGGCGTGTTTACCAGCAACGCGCAGGGTGAATTGGAAGTGAGCAGCACCGGTCATCAGGGCTCGCACGTCTTCAGCTCGTTCAGCCAGGGCAACTGCTTTATCGTGCTGGAGCGCGATCGCGGCTCTGTGGCGGTGGGCGAAAAGGTGGAAATTGAGCCCTTCAACGCCTTACTGAGGAACTGAACATGCTGCCGGAATTAACCGATGCCGAAGAACTGCGCTATAACCGCCAGATTATCCTGCGCGGCTTCGACTTCGACGGCCAGGAAAAGCTGAAAGCCGCGCGGGTACTGATTGTCGGACTCGGCGGGTTGGGTTGCGCCGCCGCGCCTTATCTGGCCGCTGCAGGCGTCGGCCACCTGACGTTGGTTGATTTCGACACCGTTTCGCTCTCCAACCTGCAACGCCAGATCCTGCACCGCGACGCACGCGTTGGCATGGCGAAAGTGGAATCGGCGCGTATCGAACTGAGCGCCATCAACCCGCATATCCACATTGATGTCGTTGACGGGCAGTTGGACGACTCTCAGATGGCGGCACAGATTGCCGCCTGCGATCTGGTGCTGGACTGTACCGACAACGTGGCAACGCGCGATCTGCTGAATCGCCTGTGCCATGCGCAGCGCAAACCGCTGGTGTCCGGCGCGGCGATCCGTATGGAGGGGCAACTGAGCGTCTTCACCTACCAGCCTGATGAGCCTTGCTACCGTTGCCTGAGCCGGTTATTCGGCGATACCGCCCTGACCTGCGTCGAAGCCGGTGTAATGGCCCCGCTAGTGGGCACCATCGGCACCCTGCAGGCCATGGAGGCCATCAAACTGCTGACGCAATACGGCCAGCCGCTCACCGGCAAACTGCTGATGTTTGATGCCATGACGATGCAATTTCGTGAAATGAAGCTGCCGAAAAATCCGCAGTGCGAGGTTTGTGGCGGGGAATAGCAGACACAAAAAAGGCGGGAGTGCTCCCGCCTTCAATTATCACTGGTTATCTTTGCGGGTGCGTATAACGCGCCCCTACCAGAGAGTTAGACGATACCCTGGCTACGCAGATAGTCTTCGTAGTTGCCGGTAAAGTCGATCACCTTAGTCGGTGTCATTTCCAGTACGCGGGTCGCCAGCGAGCTAACGAACTCACGGTCGTGGGAAACGAAGATCAGGGTGCCTTCATACATTTCCAACGCCATGTTCAGCGACTCGATGGATTCCATATCCAGGTGGTTGGTTGGTTCATCCATAATCAGGATGTTAGGACGCTGCATCATCAGCTTGCCGAATAACATGCGGCCCTTCTCACCCCCTGACAACACCTTCACTTTCTTCTTGATGTCGTCCTGGCTGAACAGCAAACGACCCAGCACGCTGCGAACGGCCTGCTCGTCGTCTTTTTCCTGCTTCCACTGGCTCATCCAGTCGAATACCGTCAGGGTGTCATCGAATTCGTATTCGTGATCCTGAGCGTAGTAACCGATCTTGGCGTTTTCAGACCATTTCACGCTGCCGCTGTCCGGTTGAGCATCGCCAACCAACGCTTTCAGCAGGGTCGACTTACCGACGCCGTTCGGGCCCAGCACCGCGACTTTCTCGCCCACTTCAACCATCAGGTTGAGCTTGCTGAACAACGGACCGTTGTCGAAGCCTTTGGTCAGTGCTTCCACTTCCAGCGCGTTACGGAACAGTTTTTTGTCCTGGTCAAAACGGATGAACGGGTTCTGACGGCTTGAAGCCTTCACTTCCTCCAGCTGGATCTTGTCGATCTGGCGGGCACGTGAAGTCGCCTGTTTGGATTTGGAGGCGTTGGCGCTGAAGCGGCTAACGAACGACTGCAGTTCGTTAATCTGTGCCTTCTTCTTGGCGTTATCCGCCATCAGACGTTCACGCGACTGGGTTGCCGCCGTCATGTATTCGTCATAGTTGCCCGGATACACGCGCAGTTCGCCGTAGTCCAAATCCGCCATGTGTGTACATACCATGTTCAGGAAGTGACGGTCGTGCGAAATGATAACCATGGTGCTGTTACGCTCGTTCAGCACCTGCTCCAGCCAGCGAATGGTATCGATGTCCAGGTTGTTGGTTGGTTCGTCGAGCAACAGGATTTCTGGATCGGAGAACAGCGCCTGCGCCAGCAACACGCGCAGTTTGAAGCCCGGTGCGATTTCGCTCATCGGGCCGTAATGCTGTTCAACCGGGATGCCTACGCCGAGCAGCAGCTCGCCGGCACGGGCTTCGGCGGTGTAACCGTCCATCTCGCCGTAAGCGACTTCCAGATCGGCCACTTTATAGCCGTCTTCTTCGCTCATTTCGGCCATAGCGTAAATACGGTCACGCTCTTCCTTCACTGCCCACAGCTCATGGTGGCCCATGATGACAGTGTCCAGCACGCTGTATTGCTCAAAAGCGAACTGATCCTGACGCAGTTTACCCAGACGCTCGTTCGGATCGAGGAACACGTTGCCGCCGCTCGATGCCAGGTCGCCGCCCAGGATTTTCATAAAGGTGGATTTGCCGCAGCCGTTAGCCCCGATCAAACCATAGCGGTTACCGCCACCAAATTTAACAGAGATGTTTTCAAACAGCGGCTTACTGCCAAACTGCATAGTAATGTTGTTAGTGCTTAACACAGCGCTCGCTCTTCATATCATTAGGAATGTGATTTGGCGCGCATTATGCCATAACGGGGATAAGAGATCGCGGGAAGTTTCGGTGACAATTTGAGCAATGATTGCCATCGATAAAGCCACCATGGCTGGCAACACCAGAGTAAACACGCTTTCCCCCTGACAACGAAAACTGCCGCTCATTCTCCGTTTCCTGTCATATCCCGACTCAGGATTAATGTTATAGCTGGATTGAAGACACTCACGCTGAGGGATAAACCCGGGTAAGTCAGCCATTATGGGCTAGTATTCAGGCCTGAATCGTATCCAGAAAAGAGAACATAGTCATGGAGAATCACTATAATTCTGCGCTGCTGATAGGGGCAGGATTAAGCGTTATCGCTGCCCTGTTACACCTTTGGGTTATTAAAGCCGGGCCACGCGGCTACCGCCTGTTTGGCGCCGGTGAACGTTTTATTCGTGCCGCTGAGGCTGGGAAAATATTTCCTGCGGTGGCAACGGCGGGCATCGCTACGGTGCTGTTGATCTGGGCAGCCTATGCACTTTCAGGCGCTGGAGCCGTACCACCTTTGCCACTACTGCGGCCAGTGCTGTGTTTCATCACGTTTATCTACCTGCTGCGCGCTATTGCCGGCCCCTTAGCTTTACGTGGAACCGGCCGCAGCAACCACTTTATTATCGTCAGCTCACTGATTTGCCTTGGCGTCGGTTTGGTTCACCTGCTGGGGCTGGTGCAACGCTGGAGTACACTGGCATAACCTGTTTCTGTGCGAACTTAACAATGGTATATCTACAACGGGCAAGCAGATGGGTTAATCGGGGAAACAGCCGTTGATCTGTGCATAAGCTGCCGCATCTATAAACAACGGCTCAGAGTTGCCGTCGGCCAGAAAACCCGCAGCTAATTTAGCGGTATTTGCCCACAGGGTTTGCGGGATCCATGAGCCAACACTCACCCGCCGAACGCCAAGTTCAGCAAGCCGGTCAGCCGGCAGAAGGCCGGGCCAGGCGATCACATTCAGTAGCAGATCCGTGTTGTCGGCAATATCACGGATCTGCTGCGGATCCGTCACGCCCAAAACAAACAGACCGTCGGCCCCAGCGTCACGGAAAAGTTTGGCGCGCGCCAGCGTCTCATTAACTTGCATGGCGGCAGGAGCCAGATTGCGCGCATAAACATCCGTGCGGGCATTGATATAAAGTCTGACTCCCATTCGCTCCGCAACACTGCGCGCCCGGCTGATTTTTTCGCACAACGTTTGCGGCGAGTCCGCGCCATCCTGAATATTGATGCCAACCGCTCCGGCATCAATAAAACGGGCAACCACATTTTCGAAGCTGTTTGCTTGCGTGCCATAGCCGCCTTCAATGTCGACACTGAGCGGCACTTTAATCACCCGAGCTATCGCCATGATAGCCGCCAGATGCGGCTCCAGCGGTAGCTTATCCCCATCACGATAGCCAAGTGACCAGGCAACACCGGCGCTGGTGGTCGCGATCGCCGCCGCACCAAGGCTTTCAATCAACAATGCGCTACCGGCGTCCCAGGCATTGGGCAGGCGCAGTGGGTGTGGCTGGCAGTGTAAACGGGCAAAAACGGTGGCGTTATTGTTGAGATCCATAAAATTCTCCCGATAAAAAACGTATTCTAACCACCGGCAATCTGGATGATAATAGCGGCGAATTTCAGATATTCATTCCTCAGGAGAACGAATGGAAGAGCCTTCCCTGCATCTGGTGAAAGTCTTTGTTGCCGTAGCGGAACACCAAAGCTTTGCCAGGGCGGCGCAAATGCTCAATATGACGCCTTCGGCCATCAGTCGTCTGGTCAAAAAACTTGAGCTGCAGGTTGATATGTTGTTGATCAACAGGACCACCCGGGCCATGTCGCTTACCGACGCGGGCCAGCGTTACTTTACCGACTGCAGCGCTGCACTTGAGCAGTTGCGCATCGCCTATGAGCGAATGCGCGATGAGCAAAGTCAGCCACGGGGAACGCTGCGAGTCAGCACTTCTCTGTCCTTTGGTCGTCTTCACGTTGCGCCGCACCTGTCGGCTTTTATGAGCCAATATCCCCAGTTACGGATAGATATGCTGATGACTGACCGTTATGTCGACATCGTTGCGGAGCACGTGGCCGTGGCCATCCGTATCGGCCGCCTGCCTGATTCCAGCCTGGTGGCGCGCAAGCTGCTCAATAATCGCCGCATTCTTGTCGCCGCACCGAACTACCTGCAACAGCATGGCATACCGGAAACCCTGGAGGAGTTGCAACGGCACGAATGTCTGGTTTCGACGGCGAGTCATGACGGTGAGAAATGGCGCCTGTTTGGCGTTGAAGGTGAAACTCTCTTTCGCCCTAAGGGCAGAATGCGTGCAGACAATGGCGATGCGGTTAAACAGTTTTGTCTCGACGGGCAAGGCATTGCGTTTCATTCCGCTGTGACCATGGCCGACGCCATCAGTTCGGGCGAGTTGGTGCAGGTGTTGCCGCAATGGACGGGCAGAGAAACTGGGGTTTATTCCGTTTACCCACCAGGGCCTGTGGGGCCGGCGGCGAGGGCACTGGTCGAATTTCTGAGCCACCGCTGGCAGCAAGAGTTATGCCTGCAAAGCGCCAAAATATAATGAGGCATTATCCATCTGCCGGGGGATTCCCGGCTAATGCGCTTTCTGCAAAAAAGAAATCACCAGCACCCATGTTTTAAGATACTGAAATAGACATCTTTAAATTTCTCTTTCCTTAAAACATCCCCTTTCAATACCGAAACTTCTTTATCCCACTCTTGGGTGAGATTGGGTTCGCCGTTTTTGTTATTTAGCTTTTTTAAACCACAGGCAGCATAAAGTTTAGCTTCTGGCGTTGCCTGCGAGTTATTGGCAATACGCAAGAAAACGGCCCCCGCATCCTGGTAGGTTAGGATTTTGATTAACTCGGTTTCGCCAACGCTGCCAATGCCAACAAACCCATTCATTCCCAAAGAGAAATTGTTAACCCTGGATAAAACATTCTCTGTCGCTTCACGGCTTTGTTCAGCGGCATAAGCGTTGAGGGAACAGACAGAAACCAAAACCACAGTAATAACGCTCAAGATCCTTTGCATAAAACCCTCCCTATTCAGCATTGAATGACAGTGACGATCGGACAGGTTGCCTACGCCAGACTAGCACGGTATTCAGCCGGTTTTATACCGTGCTGGACTGCACCGATATCCAATCCTGCTGATGCAAAACGGCTACAAACGCCCGTGACGCCGCACTGCGATAGGCATCTTTACGCTGTAGCAATACCGCCCGGCGCGCGGGCATGGCGGTGACTAGTGGCATCACTCGCAACTGCGGATTTGCCTGGGCAATCGCCGCCGGCAGCACCGTGGCAAGCGAGCCACGGCGTACCATCTCAATGATGGCACCAATCGCATTGGCCTCTACCGCAACCCGTGGCCGGATCCCCTGTTGACGGCAATAGTCGTCGATAAACTGTCGGGTAGCAAAATCTTCACTCAGCAGCGCCAGCGGCTGTTGCTCAAATGCCTGCGCCGTCAAGGCTTCGTACTTTTTGGCCAATGGGTGATTAATGCCCACCACCATATTCAGCGACTCGCTAAACAGATCCTCGGTCTCGATATCCGCCAGCTGCGCCTGACTAAAAGCAATACCCAGATCCAACCGATCCTCCGCCAACAGCGCCTCAATCCTGTCCTGTGTCATCTCGTGAATACTCAAGGTTATCCCCGGATAACGCCGATAAAAGGCATCGATAACCGGGCCCACCAGATAGGCGGTAAAGGTCGGCGTCATCGCCAACCGCAGGTTGCCACGCTCCAGCGTTGCCACGTCATGGATTGCCCGCGCACCGGCATCCAGATCCTGCAACGCCAGTTGGGCATAGCGCATCCAGGCAACACCGGCGTCGGTCAACCGCACCGCACGGCCACTACGATCAAACAGCGGTGTGCCCAGCGTTTCCTCCAGCTGTTTGATTTGCTGCGACAGCGTTGGCTGCGAGACGTGCAGCGCTTCGGCGGCGCGGGTGAAGTTGCCCTGCTCAGCAACGGCCAGAAAATAACGGATATGTCGCAGCAGCATAACGCCTCTATTATTGGTAATTCCTATGGCTACCATTATAAATGGGTCTTAGACCCTATAGCCAGAGCGGCGCATGATGCGTCCATCGCTTAACAGCAACCAGATGGAGGCAGTATGAAAGAGGTTATCGAAGGTTTTCTGAAGTTTCAGCGCGAGGCATTTGTCGAGCGTACGGCACTGTTCCAGCGGCTGGCTACTCAGCAGAACCCGCGAACCCTGTTTATCTCCTGTTCCGACAGCCGCCTGGTACCGGAGCTGATTACCCAGCGTGAACCGGGTGATCTGTTTGTGATCCGCAATGCCGGCAATATCGTGCCCTCGTTCGGCCCGGAACCCGGTGGCGTATCCGCGTCGGTGGAATATGCCGTCGCCGCGCTCGGGGTTGAAGATATCGTGATTTGCGGGCATTCCGACTGCGGCGCGATGACCGCCATCGCCACCTGCCAGTGCCTGGAACATATGCCTACCGTGGCTAACTGGCTGCGCTATGCCGATTCCGCCAAGGCGGTCAATCAGGCTTATCAGCATGCCACCGAGGGCGAGCGGGTCAGTTCGATGGTGCGCGAGAACGTCATCGCACAGTTAACCAATATCAAAACTCACCCTTCCGTAGCGGTGGCGCTTGAACAAGGGCGATTGAAACTACACGGTTGGGTGTATGACATCGCCAGCGGCGGCATTGAAGCGCTGGATGGCGAAACCCGTCGTTTTATCCCGCTGGCCACTCATCCTGACGTCACGGCAACCCCTGCCGTACCCCGTTTTTAATTTCATTCCTTAAGGAAACAATATGACCCAGTCACTGCACTACTCATCCCCACGCGAAACCCTGACCGACACCATTATGATGGCCAAGATCCGCAAAAACCTGACCTTCGAAGCGATTAACCAGGGCACCGGCTTAAGCCTGGCGTTCGTCACCGCTGCCCTGCTGGGCCAGCATCCGCTGCCGGAGCAAGCCGCCCGCGTGGTGGCAGAGAAACTGGATCTTGATGAAGACGCCATTCGCCTGCTGCAAACCATTCCGCTGCGCGGCAGCATCCCCGGCGGTGTGCCGACCGACCCGACCATTTATCGCTTCTACGAAATGGTGCAAATCTACGGTTCCACGCTGAAAGCCCTGGTGCATGAGCAGTTTGGCGACGGCATCATCAGCGCGATTAACTTCAAGCTGGATATCAAAAAAGTGCCGGATCCGGACGGTGGCGAACGCGCGGTGATCACCCTCGACGGTAAATACCTGCCGACCAAGCCTTTCTAATCGACAAATAATGAGGCAGCGCCCGAATCAGGGCCTGCCTCATTCCAGATACTCAGGCATACCGGACAATGGTCAAACGCTCTTCTTCTGAAGGGGCGACAAAGTACTGGGTGAGCAGATCGAAAGCCTCCTCGCTTAACGTAAAGGGATGGTCGCCTTGCTCATTTCTGAGTTTTATCCGGCTTTTACATAATGCATCACTGACATCGATAAAATGCAGGCAGTGGCCAACGCCAGCCAACTCGGCTAATTGTCGCGCCCACAGTCGCCGATCCGGCGTATTCATCGGAAAATCCAGCACCACAGACAGGCCATGACCCAGCAGTTGCACAATATGATCACTCAACGCCTCGCGTAGCCGGGCTGAGTAGTGAACATAATCCTGCAAAGTCGCCATCTGTTGTCCATACAGCGTTTTCAGCCAGCTATCTTCAACCAGCAACAGCGTTTGAGGTTGCTGCGCAAGGTTGTTCGCTAACGTCGATTTGCCTGAACCGGCTTTACCGCACATCAAATGCAACACGGTGGGGAAATGATCTTTCATGGGTTCCTCCAGGGGATATTGCCAACAGGAGGGAGTGCTAAACCCGCCTGACTGGCGGGTTTTCGCTTAAAACAGACGCGCTATCCCACCACTCTATGAATGGTGATAATAATCTGCACGAATGAAAAACGATTTCTGTTCATCAGATATCAATAAGATAAACCCCAAGAGTTGTCAATCGACGTGATAGCCGCGGCTGTCCTGCGGTGCCTGTTCCCGCTGATCCAGCCCATAGTCGCGTACCACTTCCGCCACCCGCAGGCGATACTGCGCCAGAACGCCATGACGGCCACGCGTCTGTGCGGCACGGTGCTTTTCGATATTGCGCCATTGCTGCACCGCCGCTTCATCACGCCAAAAAGAAAGCGACAGCAGCCGCTGCGGATCGGCCAGGCTTTGGAAGCGCTCAATGGAAATAAACCCGTCAATCTCCGCCAGCAGCGGCTTCAGCTCAGCCGCCAAATCAAGATAGGTTTCACGTTGGCCGTCGGCGGCCTGCAGTTCAAAAATAACGGCGATCATAATAAGCTCCTGTCAGCGGTAAACTCAGGCACGCGCGCGTTTTGCGAAGCCCGCCACCGGACATTGATCAGCAGTTGCAGATCAATACCCAAGGCGGATAAATGCTCAATGCCACAACGCGCGATCATTTTCGCCCAGTCCGTGCCCGGACAGCGATGCGCACCCTCACCGAAAGCAAAACTTTCGTCCCCCGCGCACAACAACACCAGGACGCTCTGCCCAGCCAGCACTGGGTAACCGGCAACTTGCGTATCCCGTAAAGCAAAGCGGCGGGTGTTTTGAATCGGGGGTGTGTCGGACAAGACTTTTTTAATCAGTTCCTGCGCACTCCCCTGGTGGTTACACATCAATAACAACGCTTGCCCGATCAAGCCGGCAGTCCCTTCACAAGCCTGAAACATCAAGCCAATGGCATTGGCCATTGCCACCTGACGATCAAGACCTTGCATCGCGCATGAATGCTGCAAACTCAGCCATAACGGGCCACTACAACCCTCAATACGCGCCGTTAAACGCTCCACGGCCAGGATCCCCCGTTTCACCTGCTGGTCACTGCCACCCGGAGCAATGCAGCGGGAAAAATCCAGAATATCATCGACTAACTCCGACCACTCATCCGCAGGGATACCCAGCAGTGCAGCGATAACACACACCGGCAAGGCATAGTTAAAACGGGTGATCTGCTTTGCGTCCTGCATGGAAGGCATTAACTCTCGCGCCACGCTTAATGCGGTTTGCCGGACCCGGTTTGGGTTAAAGGCGGTTAACGTCTGCAGAATGGCTTCTTTGAGTCTGAGCTGTTGTTCACCCTCCTGCATTCGTACCAGAGCACCGAAAATGGGCTGTGCTGGCGTGTTCAATAAGGCCGCGGGGATAGGTTCAGCTGCAGGACGGACCCCAAAGTCAATATTGTGCAAAACCTCCCGAACCACCACAGGAGAAGCGGCTACCCAACTCTGCAAGTCGGGTTGAAATGCCATCGGTGTCATCTGCATATAATCAGCAAGCGGATCGTCAGAAGTGACGGCAGCAATGGCACGGGAAAAGGGGCAAACTGACATGATGTTCTCCGTAGGACTGAACCAGTATGAAAACCCATCCTAGCGCTAGCCTGACAGCCATACTTCGTCTAATCTCGAAGTATGAATAACATCGATATTGAAGATCGTCTGGCGGCCCTGACCGCCGCCATTGCCGACCGCACCCGGGCGCGTATGCTGTGCCTGCTGATGGATGGCCGTGCCTATACCGCAACCGAACTGAGCGCGGCAGTGGACGTCGCAGCCTCTACCGCCAGCGGGCACCTGGCACGCCTGCAGGAACAACGGCTGATCGTCTGCGTCAAACAGGGCCGCTATCGCTATTTCCGCCTGACCGGGCCTGCAGTGGCCGCCGCGCTGGAAACGCTGATGGCACTGGCCGGGGTTGAAAGGCCGGTAGTGAAAAGCAGCACCCCAACCTCATTGCAATTCGCCCGCACCTGCTATGACCATATGGCCGGAAAAGTCGCGGTAAAATTGCATGACCGGTTGCATCAAGTAGCCTGGCTGGAGGGGGATGAAGACTACCGGTTAACGGACGCTGGCCGCACCGCTTTAACCCGGCTGGGCGTCGACTGTTCGGCGGCGCTTTCACGGCGGCGCTTCGCCTGCGGCTGTCTGGACTGGAGCGAACGCAAGGCCCACCTTGGCGGCGCTCTGGGTGCCGCGGTGCTCAACGTCTTTATCGATCGCGGCTGGATCCGCCAGCAGCTTGAAAGTCGTGAACTGCAGCTCACCGTCGCCGGTAAAAAAGCGCTGACAGCACATTTTGGTCTCACGCTTTAACCCTGCGCCGCGTTAGTTTTGCTGCAATACTCAATAGGCAAACCGTCAACCCGAGGACTCTTCATGCTCAGCCAAACCCAATTCCCGATCGTCAAACGCTGGCCCGCACAGCACCCGGAAAGGCTACAGCTTTACTCTCTGCCAACGCCCAACGGCGTAAAAGTATCCATTATGCTGGAAGAGATTGGCCTGGCTTATGAACCGCACCTGATCGATATCGGCAAAAACGAAACCTGGACGCCAGAGTTTCTATCGCTGAACCCGAACGGCAAGATCCCGTCGATTATCGATCCCAATGGCCCCGGCGGTAAGCCACTGGCGCTGTTTGAATCAGGCGCAATCTTGCTGTATCTGGCGGAGAAAAGCGGTAAGTTCCTGCCACAGGATCCCGCTCTACGTTATGAAACCATCCAGTGGGTATTTTTCCAAATGGCGGCGGTTGGCCCAATGTTTGGCCAGCTCGGCTTCTTCCACAAATTCGCCGGTCGCGAATATGAGGACAAACGGCCGCTGGAACGCTATAAGAATGAATCCAAGCGCCTGCTCGGCGTGCTGGAAACCCGGCTTGAAGGCCGTGACTGGATCATGGGGCAGGATTACACCATCGCCGATATTTCACTGCTGGGATGGGTACGTAATCTGATCGGCTTCTACGAAGCGCGTGAGCTGGTAGAGTTCGATAGCTTCCCACGGGTGGGACAATGGCTGGAGCGCGGTCTGGCGCGTCCGGCGGTACAACGCGGCCTGAATATTCCCGCCCGCAGCGAATAATGAATCCCCTGGGATAGCCGCCCGGCTATCCTTTCCCCCCAGTTACCGTCATAAAACTGTCACACCTCTGCACTACCCTCCTTCGTAACAAATTGATGCCAATTATAATTTTGTATTTCGAAAAGGAGCTTTCCCCCTATGCAGCAGTCTCTTTCCCTGATCGCCGGTGCTGTATTATCCGCGTTATTGTGTTCCGCCGCCTTCGCCGATGAAACACCGGTCAATACCGCGGGCCTTTCCGAGCGTGCGGCACGTGGCAACATTGTTGAGCCCGGTGGCGCACGTCGCCTGAGTGGCGATCAGACCGCCGCGTTGAAAGCTTCACTGTCGGATAAAACCGTCAAGAACGTGATTTTGCTGATCGGCGATGGCATGGGCGATTCTGAAATCACCTCGGCACGCAATTACGCCGAAGGCGCGGGCGGCTATTTTAAAGGCATCGATGCCCTGCCGCTGACCGGCCAATACACCCATTACTCGCTGGACAAGAAAACCCATAAGCCAGATTACGTGACCGACTCCGCCGCCTCGGCGACCGCATGGTCAAGCGGCGTAAAAACCTATAACGGCGCGCTGGGTGTGGACGTCAACGGTAAAGACCAGCCGACGCTGCTGGAAATCGCCAAGGCGGCAGGCAAAGCCACCGGCAACGTCTCTACCGCCGAGCTACAGGACGCCACGCCAGCAGCGCAGATTTCCCACGTCACCTCACGCAAATGTTACGGCCCGGAAGAAACCAGTGAAAAATGTGCCACTAACGCGCTGGAAAACGGCGGCCGTGGCTCCATCAGCGAGCAGTTGCTCAAGGCGCGCGCCGACGTCACTTTGGGCGGCGGGGCAAAATCCTTTAATCAGTTAGCGAAAAGTGGCGAGTGGCAGGGAAAATCGCTGAAAGACCAGGCAACAGCGCTGGGTTATCAATGGGTCGAAAACCTCGAGACGCTGAACACCGTCAGCGTGGCTAACCAGCAAAAACCGCTGCTCGGGCTGTTTGCCGCCGGAAATATGCCGGTGCGCTGGCAAGGACCGAAAGCCACTTATCACGGCAATATCGACCAGTCGGCGGTAACCTGCGAAAACAACCCGGCGCGCACCGCCGATATCCCAACGCTGGCGGTAATGACCGAAAAAGCCATCGACCTGTTGAAAACCAATCAAAACGGTTTCTTCCTGCAGATTGAGGGCGCGTCGATCGACAAACAGGATCATGCGGCCAACCCGTGCGGCCAGTTTGGTGAAACCGTTGACCTGGATGAAGCGGTACAGAAAGCGTTGGCATTCGCCCGCGCCGATGGCAATACCCTGGTGATTGTTACCGCAGACCACGCCCACTCCAGCCAGATTATCGCGACCAACGCCAAGGCCCCGGGCCTGACGCAAACGCTGACCACCAAAGATGGCGCACCGATGACCATCAGCTACGGCAACTCGGAAGAAGATTCGCAGGGGCACACCGGCACTCAACTGCGGGTTGCCGCCTACGGTCCACATGCTGCCAACGTGGTTGGGCTAACCGATCAGACGGATCTGTTCTATACCATGCGTGATGCAATGGCGATTAAGTAAACAAACAGCCAGTTATCCAAACGCCATTTATTGCTGGTATTCCGGACGATGAATGGCATCTTTACCCTTTATAAACAGCGAGTAACTGCTATATTGAAGGACTACTTTCGCTTTCGAGAAGGACTCTTCATGGCGTTACTCCGTTTGATTATTCTTTCCGGTTCGCTGTTGGTTGCGACCTCTACCCTGGCCGCCTCCCCGGTGCAGATACGCTTTGATTCTGCCTGCGATTTCAGCAAACTAAGCCTCATTCTTAAAGATCCGCTTAATCCCGACAGTGTACAGCTGAACGTCGAACTGCAACCACAGGCGGCACAACGACTGGCAACAACCACGTCCAGCAACAACATCGGCAAGACACTGGTGACTGTGATCAACGGGATCCCAGTGAATAGCGCCACGCTGCGCACTGAGCTGAAGGTGACCGCACTTAGCATCATGACCGATGGCCCAACGGCGCAAAAACTGTTCCCCAGCCTATTGAATAAAATCTGCGTATCCAGCCGAAAATAAGGATCAGCTTTTGCCTTTGATGACTCTGCCCTTCACCACCGAGCGCCTGCAACTACGCCGCTTTACCCCTGCCGATTTCGACGCCTACGCGGCTTATCACCGCCTGCCGGAGGTCTATCGCTACCTGTACGCCCCCACACCGGACGAAGGACAACTGGCCACCCTGCTTTCCCAGGCGGTGACTTCCCGTTTCACTGAGGAGGGTGATGTTTTTTATTGCGCCGTCACATTGAAAGACAGCGGGGACTTGATCGGTGAAGTGTTGCTGAAGCTGGCTAATCGTGCCGCACTGCAGGGGGAAATTGGCTATATCTTCAACCCAGCCTACGCGGGAAAAGGCTATGCCGCCGAGGCCGTGAGGTCGGTACTGGATCGCGGATTCGCCGAAATGGGCTTTCACCGCATATTTGCCCGCCTTGATGCCGCCAATCGCGGCTCGATCGGCGTGGTTGAACGTTTGGGGATGCGTAAAGAGGCACACCTGCGGCAAAACGATCGTTTTAACGGCGAATGGGGCGATGAACTGATTTTTGCGCTGCTGAAAGAAGAGTGGCACCCGACAACACAGCAAGACCGCCTCTAGGCATCCACCAGCATCCTGGCCGCCATTTGCTTATAACTCGCCACCAGTTCCCGGCCCTCATCGGGGCCGGTACTGACCGCCAGCCGCATAGTCGCTTCCCCCAAATGCATCAGCAAGAAAGCCGCATTCTCCACCGCCGCCGGATCTGACTGCGGCCGTAACCGACGTATTGCCGCCGCCAGTAACGCGCCGTTTAACCGGCTTTCCACCACCTCTTCCTCGCGCAGCGTTTTGTTGGCCTGCGTCGCCGCCCAGATATCCCGCATGACCGGCTCAGCCATAAATAAGGCGTAATATTCGTCGATCAGGCAGTTAAATGCCTCGATCAACTGCGGTAACGTCTGCACCTGAATTAAGCCTTGCTCGATGCATTCACGCGCTTCCTGGTTATAACCTTGCGCCAGTACCCGCACGATGGCGGTTTTATCCGGAAAGTACTGGTACAGCGCCCCAATAGAAATACCCGCATTTTGCGCCACTTCACTCATACGCATCGCGTCACTGCCCTGCTGGGCTATCAGCGCCGTTGCGCAATCCAGGATCAGTTTCACCTTCTCGCGGCTTCGCGTCTGGCTGGGTTTACGCCGCAGGGCGGGCGTTTTTTTTTGCTTATCAATCATCATGTCTCGTCCCTTGAACAAAAAACCGCCTTGACAATAATACGAGGGTTTATCATATTTACAAAACATGAGTAACACTCACATTTGGAGCGGCATCATGAACAACAGCGAACAGGCTTCACCCATTCTGGTTTTAGGCGCTACCGGAAAAACCGGCAGCCGTGTGGCAGCACGCTTGCAACAGCTTGGCATAGCGGTGCGAGCCGGACATCGTGGTGCCGCCATCCCCTTCGACTGGCAAGACAGCAACACCTGGCAACCGGCCTTACAGGATGTGCAGAAACTTTATCTCAGCTTTCAACCCGATCTGGCAGTACCGGGCGCCATTGATACCGTTGAACGCTTTTGCCGGCAGGCGGTAAATGGCGGTGTGCAAAAGATAGTCCTGCTCAGCGGGCGCGGTGAAGACGAGGCCCGTCAGGCGGAAGAAGTGGTTGAGCACAGCGGTGCGGACTGGACAGTACTGCGCGCCAGTTGGTTTATGCAGAACTTCAGCGAGAGCTTTATTCTCGAAGACCTGATCAATGGGAGAGTCTGTTTACCACCAGGCGAGATCCCCGAGCCTTTTATTGATGCGAATGATATTGCCGATGCCGCGGTGGCCGCCCTCACCCAGCCAGACCACCGCAATACGCGGTATGAATTGACCGGCCCACGTCTGATGACCTTTCAACAAGCCATTGGCGAGATTGCCGCCGCCGCCGGGCGTGAGATCCACTACCAGCAAGTAGCGGTAGCCGATTACGTCGGATACCTGCGCGAGGCACAACTGCCGGCGGAACTGGTCACGCTGCTGGAGTACTTATTCAGCACAGTGCTGGACGGACGCAACGCATCACTGACCGAGGGTGTTCAGCGCAGTCTCGGGCGTGCTCCGCGCGATTTCAGCACTTATATCGCCGACACCGTCACCAGTGGTGTTTGGCAAGCGCATTGACCGGCTAATGGCCGCCCTGCTAGGCGGCCATTTTCTTTTTGTTACCGGCAGTCATTTGCAATTGTTCCATAAATATTGTGTGATAGCAGAATATCGTTTAAATCAGCGGCAATTAAACCCTGTTATTAACGCGGTTATATTTGAATATAAATAAAAATGAATTATTCCTGCCTTTAATCCGCTTTTTTTAATTACAAAAGTAGTTTTTAACAATATTGCAAACAATAATATCCCCTCAGTAACCAGAGTTGAACAATCTGTCCCCAGGCAGCCTGTAATAATCCACTTTTCGTTAAAAAAATGGTTAACAAAAAGACATTATCACTGCTATTCGGCTTTGCCGGGCGGGTTAGTTTCACCTATTCCCAGGGTAGCTCCCAATAAATTCTTTCACCTGCAATGAGTAGAATTTACACACAAGAGATTTGAATTAATGAGAAAATTACTCGTCCTGATTTTCTGTCTGAACCTGTTTGGCGTCACGCAACAGGCCGCAGCAGAAGAGAATAAGACCGTTGATGTGGTTCTGATCGGGGGTGGCATCATGAGCGCCACACTGGGGACATACCTGCACGAGCTGGAGCCAAACTGGTCCATCGACATGTATGAGCGCATGAATGGCGTAGCGGAAGAAAGCTCCAACGGCTGGAATAACGCCGGTACCGGTCATTCAGCCTTTGCCGAAATGAACTACACCCCAGAAAAAAAAGACGGCAGCATCGATATCAGTAAAGCCGTGGTGGTGAACGAGTCTTTTGAAATCTCTCGTCAATTCTGGTCTTATCAGGTTAAAAATAACGTCCTGAAAGATCCAAAATCCTTTATTAACAGCGTACCGCACATGAGCTTTGTCTGGGGTGACGATAACGTCAACTTCCTGCGCAAACGCTACGCGGCACTGCAGCACAGCACCCTGTTCCGTGGTATGGAGTACTCTGAAGACGCCAACCAAATTAAACAGTGGGCCCCACTGGTGATGGACGGCCGCGATCCGACGCAAAAGATTGCCGCCACCCGCATGCCGCTGGGCACCGACGTGAACTTTGGCGTGATCACCCACCAACTGGTGGATACCCTGACCAAAAACCCAAACTTCAAGCTGAACCTGAGCCATGAAGTACGCGATATCAAACGTAATGCCGACAACACCTGGCGCGTGACCGTGGCCGATCTGAACCGTGACGGTAAAGAAACCAGCGTTAATGCCAAGTTCGTGTTTATCGGCGCGGGCGGTGCCTCTCTGACACTGCTGCAGAAATCCGGTATTCCCGAAGCCGAGGGCTATGGCGCCTTCCCGGTCGGCGGTCAGTTCCTGGTCACCACCAACCCGGAAATCGCTAACCAACACCTGGCCAAGGTTTATGGTCTGGCCAGCGTAGGTTCACCGCCGATGTCGGTTCCGCATCTGGATACCCGCATGCTGGATGGCAAACGGGTCTTGCTGTTCGGGCCATTCGCTACCTTCTCCGGCAAGTTCCTGAAAAACGGCTCACTGTTCGATCTGCTGCATTCCCTGAGCACCTCCAACCTGATGCCAATGACGCATGTCGGGCTGGATAACTTCGACCTGGTGAAATACCTGGTGGGTCAGTTGATGATGAACGACGACGACCGTTTCGCCGCGCTGAAAGAATATTTCCCTGAAGCCAAACAGGCGGACTGGAAGCTGTGGACCGCTGGCCAACGCGTGCAGATCATCAAGAAAGATGATGAAAAAGGCGGCTTGCTGCAGTTCGGTACCGAAGTGGTCAGCGCCAAGGATGGCAGCATCTCCGCTCTGCTGGGTGCCTCTCCGGGCGCATCTACTGCCGCGCCGATCATGCTGCACCTGATGGAAACCGTGTTCAAAGATAAAGTGGCGACGCCGGAATGGCAGAGCAAACTGAAAGAGATCATTCCGTCCTACGGCCACAAGCTGAACGGCGATATTGAAATGACCAACAAGATCCGTGGCTATACCAGCAGCGTATTGCAGTTGGACTATATCGAAGTGAAGCCGGAAACCAACTGATAGCCCTTATCAGATTTGCTTCAAGGCCGCCTCGTGCGGCCTTTTTCATTTCTCCGCGGTGGTAACAGCACTTTTAGCCACCTTTAGCACTCTAGTTAACACTTGCGTAACCCGGTTCCGAGGCCTATTATCAAAGAACTAGCTTGGATAATTACTCTTACCTACTCTGTGAGCTGAACGTCGTACTGCGGGAGAACTTAAACAATGGATCGCGTCAATATCATTCACGATTTGCTGGACTGGATTGAAAATCACCTGGATCAACCGTTGCTGTTAGACAACGTAGCGGCGAAGTCAGGCTACTCCAAATGGCATCTGCAAAGGATGTTCCGCAGTACCACCGGTCATGCGCTGGGCAGTTATATCCGTGAACGTCGCCTGTCGCAAGCTGCGCAGGCACTGCGTTCAAGCCCACGCCCTATTCTCGATATCGCTCTGCAGTTCCACTTTGATTCTCAGCCATCATTTTCACGCGCGTTTAAAAAGCAGTTCGGTAAAACACCGGCGGTGTATCGCCGCACCACGCGCTGGGATGTGGCAGAAATACGCCCACAGGCTATCGAGCCGCTGAACGGGCATCGTCACGAGTCACCGGGCGTGCATCTGTGGTATGCGGGTAAATGTCTGGATGGCAAATGTGGTAATTGGATGGGGCAATAGCGGCCCTCTCAAGATAACAAAATGCCGCCCCTTTTAAGCACCGAACTGGTGTTTTAAAAGGGGCGGCATTTTTATTGCGGTACTGCTTATTTGAACGTGACGTCTACGTTAGCCGTGGCGTTAAACACCCCAGGCGTTGGATTGTTCGTCAGCCATTTCAGGTTGGCGATGAAGGTTTCCGACACCTCGTTCTGCTTGTCCTGCAATACCCCGCCAAAGTCTACGTTGGTCTGCAGAGGGATCGGCTTTTTGTTGGTGTCACGTTGCTGGGTCAGGAAAATCGCTACACCCGGCTTGGTGGTTGGCAGAATCTGCGTGTTATCCGACGGATCGGCATTGGTGCTGCTAAAGCTGGCCTGCAACGATTGTCCCGCACATTCACCGCCGTTCAACGTGGCTTTGATAGCAAACGGAACCTGTTTAGCAACGGTGCCGGTTTTGGCACTGGAGGTACTCAGCACACCAAAATCGACGCTGGCACCATTATTCGCCAACACGCTGATCTGTGGATTGCACTGGATCACGCGGATCTTGTCCAGCCCTTTAATATAAGCATTAAAGTTACTGTCTTTAGTCGCATTCAGCCCCAACTCACCGTCAATCTGGAACAATGAAGCTCGTGCCAATGGCGCAAAATTGCCCGCAGGGGGTTTAACGCCAGTGGCTTTGATATACACCGAATAACTGGCAGTTACTGCCTGAGGGGCCGCTTTATTTCTACCGTTAGTACGAACGGTTCCCGGCCCCAGGTCAGGGCCGGTTGGCCGGTTTGAACTCTGTTTGAGGTTAATAGCATCATAGTCACGCCCGTTGATCGAAACCCCAATTTCCAGCGATTTATCCAGCGCGCCGAAGGAGTTCTGCGGGTTCCAGTAAATATAAGCATGTTCCCCCTGCGGATGACCATCGGTGTCCCAGCAGGTAAAGGTTGAGGTAAAGTTCTGCGAACGCCAGATTAGATTGCCTTTAACGAAATCACTGGCGGCCAAAACAATCGCTCGTCCAACGTCAATATCCTGTGTGACACTACCGGTTGGGTTGCTGGAACCGGTCGAGTTACCGAACCGGCACTGCATTGCCGCTGCCTGCTGCGCCATCGCCAACCCTGCCAATGCCACCAGTGACAGAAGTGTATTTCGTCCGAATTTGCTCAAGTTCATGGTGCACCTTACAGTTTTTGGCATTGCAGAGTCAGTTCCTGATATCCCATACCAGTTTGTTGATTACCCACGCTGGCCGGGATCGGCAGTACGCACTGCTGATCGGCTTTCGGGCCCCATTTAATGGTCAGTTTTTCACCTGGTTTCACACCAGAAACATAGGTATCGCCATTCAGACCCACGGTCCCGCTGTTGCGGCCATCTTCATTGAACACGCCAGCACCAATGGCAGGATAGTTGTTATCCCCGAGTTGAGCATGAATCAACAGACTGACCCCTTTGAAGGTATCAAAGGTCACCTTGACCACCGACTTCTCGGTTGGCACCACTTGTTTACTGGCAATAGGCACGTCCAGGCCTGGGCCGAAATCTTCGGTGCGTAACGCAACATAGTTGAAGCGGTATGGGTTTGCCGATGGCACTACGGCATAACCGAAGCGGTCAATCGTCACGCCCGGTTGGTTTTCCAGACGTACGCCTTTGGCGTCTTTGGCTTCAACCAACAAAATGGTGTTCTGCAGCGGTTGCGTTAAGGTTGCCCCACCGGAATGCACCAGCAGACCACCCGACAGGCCTACCCCTGCCTGACGATAATTAGAGCTATACGCGTAACTACCATCAATGTTACCCACGCTGCTGCTGTAACCGAGGTTCAGGTTACTGCTCTGACCGGAAGATTGCGTGTGGCCGGTAGAGACCGAGTAGTTCATACGACGGTCGTCCAGCATGGTACCGCTGATGCCGGTGGAATAGCTGTCGCCACTTTGCTTGCTGTGCGCCGCGCTGAAGTTGGCCGTGGTTGAATTATTGTTCTGCCCCCAATCCAGCGGCATAGAAACGGTGAAGTTCACGCTGCGATCGGAATAGCCGTACTGCCCGCGAGTATCCTGAACATAGACACCGTAAGAAATGCGTTTATAACCGTCGTTATAGCCTAACTGAACGGTGCGATCGTTACCCGACACGCCCCAATAGTTCTGATGGCTAACGTTGGCATACAGGCTGGCACCCGCCCACAGCTGCTGGCTGAGCGACAGTTCAACACGCTCACGTTTATTGCCGTAACGGGCGGTATAGCGGGTGCGCTTCTGGTTGTTACTCCAGGAAGGTTGACCGGGTTTCAAATCGTTGGGATCCCAATAGTCATTGGCGTAGACCCCATTGCGCCAGCGGTTACGTTCTTCGACTGCATCGCCCAGATCGTAATAGCCGGAAGTCGCATAGCGGTAACCCGCCAGCTGGAAGTTGGTGCCCATCTGGTTCAAAGATTTGGAATACAGGAAGCGGAAGCTCTGACCTTGCTTGCGATCGCCGTTAGCCAGCTCGGTATCTGAAATAGACCCATCTACCGACACTGCCCCCCATGAGCCAAGGCTTTTACCGATGCCCAGTGCGGCGGAGCGATAATGCTCAGCCATAACGACCCCGCCAAAAGGCGTCAGGCCATAATTTAAGCCGCGTGCCAGCGTGCCCTGAATCAAATTAGGCTGATAGCCACCGTTACCGTTATGGTATTTACCGGCAGTCAGCTGGAAGTTCCAAATGCCTTCACGCAGCATGTTAGCCACGGAGGAATAAGCCACGCTGAAACTTTTATGTGAACCGTCGGCTTCGTTAACCGTGACGTTAAGGTCACCGTTGTTGGTATGCGGATAAACGTCATGGATCTCGAAAGGGCCCGGAGCCACGTTAGTGCTGTAGATGACATAGCCATTCTGGCGGATCTCTACTCGGGCGTTGGTCGCAGCAATACCACGAACCACCGGCGCATAACCGCGCAGGCTGTCTGGCAACATATCGTCCACGCTGGACAATTGCACACCGCGGAACTGGAAACTGTTGAACACGTTATTGTTGGTACTGGCCTGCCCCATGATCAGACGGCTACGCCATGGCGCAATATCCGTTTCTGCCCAGGAAGAGATGTTGGTCCAGTTGGAGCTGCTGCCACTCTGCTTATCCAGGGTGGAGTTGTTACGAAGGCGCCATCTTCCGAGATTGACGCCACTGTTCAACGACAGGAAGGTGTATTCGCTGTCATCGGCATCATCACGGCTATAACTGTTCTTGTTATAATTGAAAGTATAGTTGGCGAACAGAGCATTAATGCCTTCGTCATACATGCTGGCCGGGATTGCGCCTCTGGCGCTCAGTTCCATCATGGTCTGCGGCACGGAGATATTGATCTGCTGCACCCCCGCATCATAGCTGACGGTGGCGTCTTTGATCACTGCAGGTAAATCAACACAGCTACCCGCTGGCAGAGTCTGCGGCAGTTTAATGCCGTAGTTCAGCAGATCTTCAACTTTAAGGCAGGGCTGAGATGCAGCCTGTCCCTTGGCCTGACGAAAAGTAATATCTTTATGATCGACCTGGTTCAGGTTGACATAAATATCAAATGGGTAGACGCCCGGCTGCAAAGCATCACCCTGAGCAACAGCTTCAGCGTTGCTCAGGTTTTCATTGCCGTGCACAAACGACATATTAAAGTCTGCCAGCGCCGCCTCACTCCATAACATTGGCGCACCGGCGGCAATAATTGCAATCCGGATGAACTTTGTCAGCCGCGTCATTCCGCATGCTACTTTCCGTTGATATACCATTCCCTGTCTCTCTTATTGTACTGGAACGTCCTTGACTTCCGTTCTACCGCCAAAATCGTTGATATAACTGAAGGAAATCTTATTATTAACGTTAGCGCCCGCGGGGATATCAATCGACAGACGATCGCCTGGGTTCACCATATTGGCGTCCACATCCACGGTTTTTCCCGCGCTATTTTTCAAATGCAGAGCCCCAAAAGTAATATGCAGAGGGCCATCGTTAATCGCCAGCAAACGTGAACCTTCACGCTGCCAACGCAATTTTTTCACCTGCTCGTCCAACGTGGTTTTCAACGTCGTCGGGCGGTAAAAAAGTTTGATTCGGGTACGTACCGCAACCTGAAGTACATTTTCCAGCTTCGGTGCCGGTGGTATTTCCTGCACGTTAATCCACAGCAGAGTTTCTTTATCCTGCGGGAAGCCATTGCCGGAATAGATAAAACGCAAGATTGCCGTTTTCGCGCCGTCCAATTTCAGGATCGGGGGAACAACCACAATCGGCAAATTCTTCGGTACCTGATTTCTGTCACCAGTATCCAGCCAGGTCTGCACCATATAGGCTTCAGCAGCGTCATTATGAATTGGCAGTGAGGCGGACTTATCAGTGCCGTTATAGATCACGCGGGTGGCATCAACCTGGATCCCGGCGTAGCTGCTAAAAGTGCCCAGCATCAGCAGAGCAGCAAAGAACTTTTTCATCGGTTTCCTCTACGGGCCATCCTTGGCCGTCAATGTCCTAAAAGGTCGATTATTTGTATTCGATGGTGAACGGGCTGGTAGCGTTAGCCAGACCAGCAGTCACAGCACTGAATGAACGGTAGCGAGCTTGCAGATTGAAGGTCGCTTTGCCTGATGCATCAACGGTAACTTTAGCAACGTCATCTTTGATGTTAGAGCCATCGCCGATAGCGAAAGGCTTGTTGTTGTTATCGGTGATTTCGATGCCCACGCCAGTTGCCGCAGTACCGGTACCGCCAACGTTGCTTACGGACAGCAGGTCTGGGTTGCCGGCAACGGTGTTACCGTCGAAACGCAGGCTGTAATCGCCAGCATCACATTTGTCCAGAGAGATCTGGAAAGCTTTAGATGCAGATTTATCACCGATATTTGCAAAAGCAGAAGTTGGGTAGGTGCCCAGGTAAACTTCTTTATTTTGAGTATCGCTAGTTACTTCACAAGTAGACTGTTTGATTTCACCGGTGAATTTAACGGTGCCATTTGCTGCCATTGCATTGGAAGCAGTTACAGACAATACCAGTGCGGCCAAAGGCAATAATACTTTTTTCATTTCCAGCTCCATAGAAAAACAATAAAATAATCGATTCAGTGACAGATGAATATATAACGACCCGGCACTGAGCATACACTCAGCGATAGCACTCCTTGCTTAAAAGGAATGTTGCCTCGATGAACCCATTGCCGGACGAAATATAGACTAAGCGCATTCTTATTGTTAAATCGTTTAAAACATTCATAACCCCCCTCTTGATAGGAATAAACTATCAACAAATACCTATCGATCGATGTTGACGATTCAATCGAATAGGAATAATCTGTGTTTTAGAAAGGCATGCAGTTGGACATCTTGTCTTAAGGCCTGATTAACAGCACATTATTCCGTTTATTAACATTTTATTACCTTTTGAGTGATTTCGACTTCGCGACAAATGGCGTGTTTAAAGGTCTGTGAGCGACTTTGCTCATCCTGGCTTCATCAAATAAGATATTTACCCATAAATAGACTGAATTTTATTTTATTTTCGTTATAAAACAGATACTTGTATATCAATCAAGGGATTGAGGAATGCGCAGTTCTTTTAGAGAGCAAAATAACGGAATTAATTATGTTTTTCAGCCAATGTTCGCAAAATCCGGACAACTGCTGGCCGTTGAGTGCCTGTCACGATTCACTTTTAATAGTGAATATGCACATTTTTCTCCTGAACAGTTCTTTCGTACTGCCGATAGTGCCACCCGGATTGAGATTCTGTTAGAGCAGGTCAGTCTGATAGAGAAATATAATCATTGGTTTCGCGAAAATCAGGTCATAGCGACATTAAATGTGGATGACCATTCACTGAGATCTTTGGCCAATAGCCATTTTGCAGAAAGAATCAGTGCTACTCGCTGTATTCATTTCGAAATCAGTGAAAACTCAACCCGGCTGGTAAAAGATCGTGTCCATGGCGATCCCTCACTCAAGAGCTATTCATTTTGGCTCGATGACTTTGGTTCTGGCTACGCGGGTTTTTCGGCGTTGTATAACAGCCAGTTCCGCTTCGTTAAACTCGACCGTTTTTTGTTGTGGGACTTTATGAAAAAGTCCGGCGGTGACGGTTTAATGCGCGCTTTATTGCGTTTTTTTCACCTTAACCATTACAAGGTGATTATCGAAGGGGTAGAAACTCCCGAACATAAAAGATGGCTGGACGAAATGCCATATTACGCACTGCAGGGAAAGCTGTGGAAGGAATCCGACATCAAGGATTTGAACTCGCTTCTTACAGCTGAATACTTTTAACTCATTATGGGTGTTTGCCATTATGTCTAAAAACAATGTCCTTGTTATTAGTGAGTGTAAGTACAGCTATGTCGGCCTTTCGGTATTACTGAAAAAACATTACGGTAAGTACGATATCAGACTGTTTTCGGATTTTATGCACGGCGGAGCCAAGGCGGAGAAAATAATTAAGCACGATATCGCGCTGATCTTCACCTCGCAAAATCTGGAACAAAGCGTCAACGTCATTGAAAGCCTGGTGTCTTTGCATCAGCAATACAACTCAAAAACACGCCTGCTGGTGTTTTATGACGACGAGCGCGTAGTGAAGTTATTATCGATCCTGGGGATTTCCGTTGAATTGGTCTCCACGCGTATCCCACTTTATTCGCTGCAGGAAAAAATACAAAACCTGTTGGAAAGCAAAGAGCCCGGCGGGATAAAAATGCAGAAAACCCGGGAACTCAGCCCGGCGGAGAGTGACGTTATTTTCAATTTGCTGCGTGGTGACAGCCTGCTGCATATTGCCCAAAAACGTGGCACCCATCCCAAAACCATTTTCTCTCAGAAATACAGTGCGATGAAAAAACTGCGTTTGCGCAGCATGAGCACTATCTTCGTCGCCAGTAAGTGAACCTTCAGGCCGCCGCCCGGCGGCCTGCTCCCTTCGGTTACGTTAAATTAATGTAACAATAAACGATAAAGCAGTAACAGCCACATAACACTCCTGCCTGTTGGTTAGGATCCAGCCACGGAATTATCCCGTGAGCCATGTCGTCTGGATCATAAAAACATCAGGAGATGTTATGAAGTCATCCTTATTCAGCCGTTATACCTGTCTTGTGTTGAGTCTCTTGCTGACACTGGTGTCATTGGCACTATTGCCACACCAGCCCTGGTTTTGGCTGCCGACCCTCATTTTTGGTGGTCTGAGCGCACTGGGTATTTACGATCTGACCCAACAGCGCCACGCTATCTGCCGTAACTACCCGATTATCGGCCGTCTACGCTTTTTCTTCGAATTTATCCGCCCGGAAATACGCCAGTATTTATTGGAAGAAGATAACGCGCAGATCCCGTTCTCACGTACCCAACGCACGTTGGTCTATCGTCGAGCCAAAAACGAGATGGGTGACAAACCATTCGGCACCCAGTTGGATGTTTATCAAACCGGCTATGAATGCATCGGCCATTCCATGCGCCCGGTAGAGGTGTCCGACCCGACCAGTTTTCGCGTGGCGATCGGCGGCCCAGGCTGCAGCCAGCCCTACTCCGCCTCTATTTTCAACATCTCCGCCATGAGTTTCGGCGCGCTGTCAGCCAATGCCATTCGTGCTCTTAACCTGGGGGCAGCCAAGGGCAATTTCTACCACGACACCGGCGAAGGCAGCATTAGCCGCTATCACCGTGAGAATGGCGGCGACCTGGTGTGGGAACTGGGCAGTGGTTATTTTGGTTGCCGTACCGCCGACGGTCATTTTGATCCGCAGCGCTTTGCCGAGCAGGCCAAAAGCCCACAGGTCAAAATGATTGAAATCAAACTCAGCCAAGGCGCAAAACCGGGCCATGGCGGCATTCTGCCGGCTAAAAAAGTGGATGCAGAGATTGCCGCGACGCGCGGCGTACCTGAAGGGGTCGACTGCATTTCTCCGGCCTCACACAGTGCCTTCAGCACCCCGGTAGAAATGATGCATTTCATTCAGCAACTGCGCGAGCTCTCCGGCGGCAAACCCGTGGGTTTCAAGCTGTGTATCGGCCACCCATGGGAGTTTGTCGCCATCGTCAAAGCCATGCTGCAAACCCAAATATTGCCGGACTTTATCGTGGTAGACGGTAAAGAAGGTGGGACCGGTGCCGCGCCGCTTGAGCTGTCCAACTATATGGGCATGCCGCTGCGCGAAGGGTTACTGTTCGTGCATAACACCTTGGTCGGCTGCGGGTTGCGCGACAAAGTCAAAGTGGGTGCCAGCGGCAAAATCATCAGCGCCTTCGACATCGCCAGCGTATTGGTACTGGGTGCCGATTGGGTGAACTCCGCACGCGGTTTTATGTTCGCCGTCGGCTGTATCCAGTCACAGACTTGCCACACCAATCACTGCCCAACCGGAGTCGCCACTCAGGATCCGCTACGACAGAAAGCACTGGTGGTGCCGAACAAGGCGGAACGCGTTTATCATTTCCACCAGAATACGGTGAAAGCGCTGGCCGAAATGTTGGCAGCAGCCGGGGTCAGTCGCCCGGAACAGCTGACCTCGCACCATATGCTGCGCCGCATTACTTCAACGGAAATCAAAGTCTACGCCGACATCTACTACTATCTGGAACCCGGCGCACTGCTGCAAAAAGAGATCGAAAGCGATTTCTATGCGCGCATGTGGCGCATGGCAACACCCAACAGTTTCGATCAGGCGATCACCCTGCCGGCTTAAGCGGGACAAATATATTGTCCCCTACAGAAGTGGGGTGACACATTTACAGCTTGAAAAATGACGGGGATGGATTGTCCCCTCGCCTCAGGGAAGGACTTTGGAGAGGGGTTGCTTGCTACGGCAGCCCTGCCCCTTAGCGGCGAGAGGACATGTCGGTTACGGCTTGCGCGCCGGGGCGTCACCGGCCACGTAATATTCGGCGGTGCTGCGCGGCAGCGGCGTGCGCTGGCGGATGCGATCGGCAATTTTCTCGGCGATCATGATAGTAGTGGCATTCAGATTGCCGGTAATGATCAGTGGCATAATCGACGCGTCCACCACCCGCAGCCCTTCCATGCCGTGCACCCGGCCCTGCCCATCTACCACCGCCATCTCGTCTTCACCCATTTTGCATGAACAGGAAGGATGGAAGGCAGTTTCGGCATGCTCACGCACAAAAGCATCCAACTGTTCGTCGGTCTGAACTTCCGGCCCTGGGCTGATTTCACGCCCCCGGTACTCATCCAGCGCCGGCTGCGCCATGATTTCACGCGTGATACGGATGGCATCGCGGAACTCCTGCCAGTCCTGCTCTGTCGCCATGTAGTTGAACAGAATGCTCGGGTGCTGGCGCGGATCTTTAGATTTCACCTGCACCCGCCCGCGGCTCGGCGAGCGCATCGAACCGACGTGAGCCTGAAAACCGTGCTCTTTCACCGCATTGCTGCCGTTGTAGTTAATCGCCACCGGCAGAAAATGATACTGAATGTTCGGCCAGGCGAATTCTTCACGGCTGCGGATAAAGCCACCGGCTTCAAACTGGTTGCTGGCGCCAATGCCGCTGCCGTTGAACAGCCATTCCGCGCCAATTTTCGGCTGGTTAAACCATTGCAGCGCCGGGTATAACGAAACCGGTTTTTTACAGGCATACTGCAAGTACATTTCCAGGTGGTCCTGCAGGTTCTCACCCACGCCCGGCAGATCGTGCACCAGCTCAATGTCCAGACGGTTAAGTAGGGAGGCCGGACCCACGCCGGAACGTTGCAGAATCTGCGGTGACGCGATCGCCCCGGCACACAGCAGCACTTCCCGACGCGCACGCGCGTGGGTGATCTCCTTGCCCTCACCCTGCAAGTAATCAACGCCCACCGCCCGCTTGCCGTCGAAACGGATGCGGTCGGTCAGCGCATGGGTCACAATCTTCAAATTAGGGCGGGAACGCGCCTGATCCAGATAACCGCGGGCAGTGCTGGCACGACGGCCTTTCGGCGTTACGGTACGATCCATCGGGCCGAAGCCTTCCTGCTGGTAACCATTAAGGTCATCGGTACGCGGATAACCCGCCTGCACGCCAGCCTCCACCATCGCGTGGAATAACTCGTTATTACCGGCCTTCGGCGTGGTCACGCTGACCGGACCCTCGCCGCCGTGGAAATCATTCGGACCGATATCGCGGGTTTCCGCCTTGCGGAAATACGGCAGACAATCCAGGTAGCTCCAGTCTTCCAGACCCGGTGCCTTCGCCCAGTTGTCGAAATCCATCGCGTTACCGCGGATGTAACACATGCCATTAATTAGCGATGAACCGCCCAGTCCCTTACCACGACCGCATTCCATGCGACGGTTGTCCATGTGCGGCTCTGGGTCGGTTTCATAGGCCCAGTTGTAACGGCGGCCCTGCAACGGGAATGCCAACGCGGCTGGCATCTGAGTGCGAAAATCCATCCGATAGTCCGGGCCGCCAGCTTCCAGCAGCAGCACGCTGACGTCAGCGTCTTCGGTCAAACGGGTGGCTAATACGTTACCGGCAGAGCCGGCCCCGATAATGATGTAATCGTATTCCATCGATTATCTCCTAATAGGCAATGCGCCTGACGCGAACGCGCCAGGCGAAAGAAAAAGCGGGGATAGTTAAAATACGGAGGCGTATTCGCCCAGCTCGACCTGCACTGATTTGATCTGGGTGTAGTGCTCCAGCGTCATCAGGCCGTTTTCTCGACCGACGCCAGACTGCTTGTAGCCGCCGACCGGCATTTCCGCCGCCGACTCGCCCCAGGTGTTAATCCAGCAGATGCCGGCCTCCAGTTGGTGGATCACCCGGTGGGCGCGGGTCAGATCGTTAGTGACGACCCCGGCAGCCAGGCCAAAGGTAGTATCGTTGGCGCGACGGATCACTTCTTCTTCGCTGTGATAGCTGAGGATGCTCATGACCGGCCCGAAGATCTCTTCACGCACGATTTCCATCTCGTCACGGCAATCGGTAAATACCGTCGGGGCCACATAAGCCCCTTTGGCAAATTCACCGGTCGTCACACGCTCACCACCGCACAGCAGACGCGCGCCGCTGTTCTTGCCGCTTTCGATAAAGCGCAGCACCGACTCCATGTGCGCGAAGCTGACCAGCGGGCCAAAATTGGTTTGCGGATCGGTAGGCTCACCCAGACGAATGCGTTTTACCCGCTCGAGAATTTTGGCTTCGAATTGCGCCTGCAGCGCTGCCGGTACAAACACGCGGGTACCGTTGGTGCACACCTGGCCGGAGCTGTAGAAATTGGCCATCATGGCAATATCGGCGGCGCGATCCAGGTCGGCGTCATCAAAGATGATCAGCGGCGATTTACCGCCCAGTTCCATGGTGACTTCTTTCAGCGTCGAGCCGGAGGCGTTAGCCATCACTTTTTTGCCGGTTTTCACACCGCCGGTGAACGACACCTTGGCGATGCCCGGATGATCGGTCAGGTACTGACCAACTTCTGCACCACTGCCGGTGACCACATTGAACACACCGTCCGGCAGGCCGGCTTCGGTGTAGATCTCGGCCAGCTTCAGCGCCGTCAAAGAAGTCACTTCACTCGGTTTGAAGATCATGGCGTTGCCTGCGGCCAGCGCTGGCGCAGACTTCCACAAGGCAATTTGAATCGGGTAGTTCCAGGCACCGATACCGGCCACCACGCCCAGCGGCTCGCGGCGGGTATAAACAAAAGAAGTGTCGCGCAGCGGGATCTGCTGCCCTTCGATAGCCGGGATCAGGCCAGCGTAATATTCCAGCACGTCGGCACCGGTGACAATATCTACCGCCGTGGTTTCCGACATTGCCTTGCCGGTATCCAGCGTTTCCAGCGCGGCCAGTTCGTCGTTGCGCTCACGCAGAATATCCACCGCACGACGCAGGATACGAGAACGTGCCATCGCCGTCATCGCCGCCCATACCTTCTGTCCACTGGCTGCGCTGGCAACCGCACGGTTGACGTCTTCAGCGCTGGCGGACTGGATCTCGGCAAGCACTTCGCCATTCGCCGGGTTCACTGCGTTGAAGGTTTTTCCATCGGTACTGTCTACATAGGCACCATTAACATAGAGCTTCTGTAAGCCAAAACGGGACATAGGTTCTCCTTGGGTTGTCCTCAGGGTGGCGTGTGCCCCCGGAGTTGAAACGTAATGTAATCGGTAGTGAGCGCAATCGCCTGTGCCTGATTAAACGCCGCACCGCGCAACGCGCTGCGTAACCACAAACCGTCGATCAATGCCGCCAGCCCTTTAGCCGCCAGCCGTGCCTGCGCCTTCGGCAGTTTGCGGCTAAATTCAGCGCACAGATTGGAATACAGACGGCGACCGTTCACCTGTTGCAGCCGGTTAAGCTGCGGTTGGTGCAGGCTGCTGGCCCAAAAGGCCAACCAGGTTTTCATCGCCGCGCTGTTGATCTGACTGTCGTCAAAGTTACCGGCGACGATCGCCTGCAGCCGTGATGCCGGGCTGTGGTCGCTCAACGCCTGCAACCGCAGCTTCACCGCCTCGCCCAAATGGCTAATCAAATAGCGCATTGTGGCTTCCAGCAGGCCGTTCTTGTCCTTGAAATAGTGGCTGATAATGCCGTTGGAAACGCCCGCCCGTCGCGCTATCTGCGCAATGGTGGCATCATGCATTCCAACTTCATTGACTGCGGCCAGCGTGGCATCTATCAACTGCTGCCTTCTGATCGGCTGCATTCCTACCTTTGGCATAATTCGACTCTCACAAAACCGACTTCGGCCTCGTCTCAGCGGCGGGGTTTCACCGTCTTTCCGCCTGCTGAACTTGGTCTTCATGGCAACTATTAAACTTTTTTTTGATTGAACGTTCAATAAAAATTGCATATATTTTATTACCGCTTGGTTACAAATATGTACTTTTCGGTTGTGGAACTGGCTGATTTTCGTGAGGTATTTAACGAATCTGACCAAAATCAGTGTCTGTAAGCGGTTCCCACCACGAAACGATTTCCCGTTTCGTTAACAAACAAAGCGGCAACTTTTGGCAAGCAGAACAGCAATTGCCGCGGCGTTTTTATCCGCACTGTTTCCGGGCGACACCTGCGTGTCGTTCAGGCTGGTGTGTGGGCACGATTTTACTCAGTTGTTAAAAAACAGAGGAAGACGATGACAACACGCGAAACCTCCTCAAAACCACAAAAGGATGGCCTTAATCCGGTGGTTTTCTTCACCTCGGCGGGGCTGATCCTGGCCTTCTCGCTGATGACCATCTTTTTTACCGATTTCTCCGGGCGATGGATCACTCGCACCCTGAATTGGGTTTCTACTACCTTCGGCTGGTACTACCTGCTGGCCGCTACCCTGTACATCGTATTTGTGGTGTTTATCGCCGCTTCACGCTTTGGTTCAATCAAGCTCGGGCCTGAGCAGTCAAAACCCGAATTCAGCCTGATGAGCTGGGCAGCGATGCTGTTTGCCGCCGGTATCGGCATCGATCTGATGTTCTTCTCGGTCGCCGAACCGGTGACACAATATATGATGCCGCCGGAAGGCCAGGGCCAGACGCTGGAAGCCGCGCGCCAGGCGATGGTCTGGACGCTGTTCCACTACGGGCTGACCGGCTGGTCGATGTATGCGCTGATGGGTATCGCTCTTGGCTACTTCAGCTACCGCTATAACCTGCCGCTGACCATCCGTTCGGCGCTGTACCCGATCTTCGGCAAGCGCATTAACGGACCGATCGGCCACAGCGTTGATATTGCTGCGGTACTGGGCACCATCTTCGGTATCGCCACCACGCTCGGCATTGGCGTGGTGCAGTTGAACTACGGGCTGAAAGTCCTGTTCCACATACCGGAAAACCTGACGGTTCAGGCCGCGCTGATCCTGCTGTCGGTGATCATGGCCACCATTTCGGTGACCTCCGGCGTCAACAAGGGCATCCGTATTCTTTCCGAGCTCAACGTGCTGCTGGCGCTGGGGTTGATCCTGTTCGTGCTGTTCTTCGGCGATACCGAGTTCTTGCTTAATGCGCTGGTGCTCAACGTCGGCGATTACGTCAACCGCTTCATGGGTATGACGCTTAACAGCTTCGCCTTCGATCGTCCGGTAGAGTGGATGAATAACTGGACCCTGTTCTTCTGGGCCTGGTGGGTAGCCTGGGCACCCTTTGTCGGCCTGTTCCTGGCGCGAATTTCACGCGGGCGTACCATCCGCCAGTTTGTGGTCGGCACGCTGATTATTCCTTTCGTGTTTACTCTGTTGTGGCTGTCGATCTTCGGTAACAGCGCGCTGTACCAGATTATTCACGGCAACGCTGCCTTTGCGCAGGAAGTGATGCAGTACCCGGAACGCGGTTTCTACAGCCTGCTGGCGCAGTACCCGGGCTTTACCTTCAGCGCCTCGGTGGCGACTATCACTGGCCTGCTGTTTTACGTCACCTCGGCAGACTCCGGTTCGCTGGTGCTGGGTAACTTCACCTCGCGCCTGAGCGACATCAACAATGATGCCCCCAACTGGCTGCGTATTTTCTGGTCGGTAGCGATTGGCCTGCTGACCATAGGTATGTTGATGACCGACGGCGTGCCCGCGCTGCAAAAAACCACGGTGATCATGGGCCTGCCGTTCAGCTTTGTGATCTTCTTTGTGATGGCCGGGCTGTATAAATCGCTGCGGGTAGAGGATTACCGCAAGGCCAGCGCCCTGAATACGACTGCACCGATGCCGGTGTCCAGCAATGACGTGTTGAACTGGAAACAGCGCCTGTCACGGGTGATGAATTATCCGGGTACCCAATATACGCAGAAAATGATGGATACCCGTTGCCGACCGGCGATGCAGGAAGTGGCGCGTGAGCTGGAGTTGCGCGGTGCCAAAGTGGAGTTCAGTGAGGTGCCGCCAACCGAAGATGAGCGTTTAAACCATCTGGAGTTGCTGGTGCATTTGGGCGAGGAGCAGAACTTTACCTACCAAATCTGGCCACAGCGTTACTCCGTGCCGGGCTTTACCTATCGCGCCCGCTCCGGCAAATCACACTACTATCGGTTGGAAACCTTCCTGATGGAAGGCACTCAGGGCAATGACCTGATGGACTACAGCAAGGAACAGGTAATCGGCGATATCCTCGATCAGTACGAAAAACACCTGAACTTTGTGCACATCCACCGCGAGGCGCCGGGGAATACCCTGACCTTCCCGGATATGTAACCCGATAAAAATTAAAGGGGCTCAGCCTGGCTGCGCCCCTTCTCATCTTCTTTTTTCTTTACATCCCGCCATGTTCTTCCCTATTTATACAGATTCGCCGTGCCGTAAACATGATTGTTGACGGTGACCGAGGTGATACGATAACCGCTGGCCCCCTGTTGCTTGGCATCTGCGGCGATCGCTTGCTCAAAGTCATTCAACGTTGACGCCTGACTGGAGACCACACCGATTTTCTGCAGTTGTTGAGCGTTTTCCGCCGTTACTGGCGCTGCAGCCAATGCGGCTCCGCTGAGGCAGGTCAAGACTACTGCCAGGATAAGATTTTTCATGATAAATACCTCACGTTGCTGAAAAGACCGGCGGTCCAAACCGCCGGATTTGGCAGGGGTGTTACTGCCCCATGGCGTCTTTTTTCATTTCATCTTTTTTCATGCCGTCTTTGGCCATGCTGTCTTTCTTCATGCCGTCGTGTTTCATCGCATCCTTACTCATGCTGTCCTTCTTCATGCAATCCTTGCTCATGCAGTCTTTCTTCATGGCGTCTTTTTTCATGCCATCTTTGGCCATGCCGTCATGAGACATCTGGCCCATGTTGTCCTTTTTCATCGCGTCTTTGCTCATGCTGTCTGCCGCATTGGCACCGATAGAACCCAACATCAACGCGCTACACATCATCACTGCGAATAACTTTTTCATGGTATTTCCTTCTCTCATTTAAAAAGCACCTGTGTGCCGGGGGATAGTTGCGGCCGTCGTTAACTGCCGCCAAACCAGTTGTAACCTTGATCTTCCCAGTAACCGCCGGGAAAACGGTTGGTGACTTCAATCACCTGAATATGTTTCGGATTCTTGTAGCCGAGCTTGGTCGGCATGCGCAGCTTCATCGGGTAGCCGTATTTACGTGGCAGGATCTGGCCGTCGTAGGTCAGCGCCATAATGGTTTGCGGATGCAGCGCCGTGGCCATATCGATACTGGTGTAATAATCGTCGGCACATTTGAAGCTGACATATTTGGCGCTCAGATCCGCGCCGATCGCCTGGAGAAACTCCGCAAACGGCACTCCGCCCCATTTGCCGATCGCACTCCAGCCTTCAACGCAGATATGGCGCGTCACCTGGCTGATCTGCGACATCTTGTGCAATTGCGGCAGCGTCCAGGAGTGTTTATTCAGTACCAGTCCGCTGACTTCCAGCCGATAGTCGTCGCCATTAATATCCGGTGCCTGTTCCTCGGCATAAAACGCATTGAACGGGAACGGACGGGTGATCATCGATTCGGCGTACACCGGTGCCAGATGGTCGGCATTGAACAGCCAGCCCTGTACCCGATCGTTAAACCGCGAGATGCGGTTCAGCGCCTGTTCCACATTGGCGTTGTCACTGATGTCACAACCGGTGAGCATCGCAATACCGCCCAGCGTCAGCCCGTTGCGCAGGAAACGACGGCGTGAAGAGGACTCCAGTTGGCGTGCCAGCAATTGCTGCGCCTCCCTGACGATCTCCCGCCCTTCGCTCAGGCTGATCGGTTGTTTATCTGTTTTCATCGGGCTCTCCTTAACGTCCACGCAACATAGCCAACAGCGTGCGTGGCACCAGCGCCACCATCACCAGATGCACCACCACAAACCCCACCAGCGCCGACATGGCAAAAAAGTGGATATAGCGTGCCGCGTCATAGCCGCCGAGCAGTTCACGCAACAGCGGAAATTGCACCGACTTCCACAGCACCAGGCCGGAAAGCACCATCACCACGCCAGCCACCATCACAAACAGGTAGGCCACCCGCTGCACCATGTTGTAATGGCGTAAGTCGTTGTGACCGAGCTTGCCCCGTAGCGCCGCCAGCAGGTCACTCAACAAGGCTTTCGGGCTGAGCGGCCAGAACTTGCGTTTCAGGCGGCCACTGAACAGGTTAATCAGCAGATAACACAGTCCGTTAATGCCAAACAGCCACATGCCGGCAAAGTGCCACTGCAGCGCGCCGCCCAACCAGCCACCCAGCGTCAGCTCGTTGATAAAACTGAAGTTAAACAACGGCGAGGCGTTATAGATACGCCAGCCACTGGTCACCATAATCAGCATCGCCAGCGCGTTCAGCCAGTGCGTCAGACGCAGCCACAGCGGATGGATCAGCACCGGTTTCTCCGGCGTAATGGACATGGCCATGGGGCTCTCCTGAGGGTGGTGGTTTCGATGTGTTGAGTATCCGTCTGATTTGTTCCCCAAGACCTCACGCAAAGTTAAATAAAATGTGATAACTCCGGCTGCGTCGGTTGTGTAGACTTCAATCAGGTCTGGCAATCAGCGGTGGGAAGAATGGATAAGCCAAAGAAAATTTTAATCGTCGAGGATGACGGCAATATCGCAGAGCTGCTGCAATTACATCTGCGTGATGAAGGCTATGACATCAGCCATGCCGCCGATGGCAATCTGGGTATGGCGATGCTGGAACAGGGCGGCTGGGACGCGCTGATCCTCGATCTGATGCTGCCGGGGATCGACGGGCTGGAGATCTGCCGTCGGGCACGCAATATGACACGCTACACGCCGATCATCATCACCAGTGCGCGTTCCAGCGAAGTGCATCGCGTGCTGGGATTGGAGCTGGGCGCTGACGACTACCTCGCCAAACCCTTTTCCATGCTGGAGCTGGTGGCCAGGGTCAAGGCGCTGTTTCGCCGTCAAGAGGCGATGAGCCGCAACCTGCGAATGGACGCCGGCACGCTCAGTTTTGACGGGTTGACCATAGATCCTATTGCCCGTGAAGTGCATTTGAACCAGCTGACGGTCGATCTGACGCCGCGTGAATTTGACCTGCTGTATTTTTTTGCCAAACACCCTGGCAAGGTATTTTCCCGCCTCAGCCTGCTCAATCAGGTGTGGGGTTATCAGCATGAAGGCTACGAGCACACCGTGAATACTCACATCAACCGGCTGCGCATCAAGATTGAAACCAACCCGGCGGAACCCGAGCGCATCCTCACCGTATGGGGCATGGGCTATAAATTCGCGGCAGCGCCGCAAGAGTGAATCATGAAAAACCTTACGCTAACGCAACGCCTGACCCTGATCTTCGCCCTGTTGATGGTAATCAGCTGCGCCATTTCCGGCTGGATGCAGGTCCGCAGCAGCACCCAGTACAGCCAGGGAGTGATCCAACGGCTGTCAGGTAATCTGGCGCAGCACATTGCCGACAGCAACCCGCTGTTAGGGCAAAATGGGCTGAACGCGGAGTCAGTCAATAGTCTGTTTAATCAACTGATGGCGGTGAATCCCAGCGTTGAGGTGTACCTACTCGATAAACAGGGCGACATCATTGGTAACGCCGCCCCGGCCGGCCATCTGAAACGCCAGAAAGTGGATCTGCAGCCGCTGCAGGCGCTGTTCAACGGTGCAAATATGCCGGTTTACGGCGATGATCCACGTAATCCGGACGCCAAAAAAGTGTTCAGCGCCGCGCCGCTCAAGGTCAATGGACAGGTTGAAGGCTATTTGTATGTGGTGCTGCTGGGCGAGGATTACGACGCATTAACCAGCCATGCTTTGCATAGCTCCGCGGTCTCCATGGCACTGTGGACATCCGGCCTGATGGTGCTGTTCAGCCTGGTGGCCGGTGGTTTTGCGTTTTATTGGGTGACCCGACCTATCCGCCGTCTGACACGCCAGGTCACTGAGCTGGACAGCGGTGGCATCGCGGCGGTACAAGCCTATGCGGCACTGCCGGCCGACAGCGGCGGTCGCGATGAAGTCAGCCGACTGCAGCAGGCATTCCGCAGCATGGCGCAACGTATTGCCGAGCAGTGGCAGACACTTTCGCAGCAGGATCAGCAACGGCGCGAATTTATCGCCAACATCTCGCACGACCTGCGTACCCCACTGACGTCACTGCACGGCTATCTGGAAACGCTGTCGGTCAAGTCCGCCAACCTGAGCGAAAACGATCGTCAACGCTATCTGGAAATCGCCTTGGCGCAGAGCCGCAAAGTAGGTCGATTGGCACAGGAACTGTTCGAATTGGCGCGGCTGGAATATGGCGTGGTGAAACCGCAGAAAGAGCCGTTCTCACTCAGCGAACTGGTGCAGGACGTCTTCCAGAAGTTTGAATTGGCGGCGGAGGCACGTCAGCAGCGGTTGCTGGCGGATATCACCCCGGGTATTCCCCTGGTATTTGCCGATGTCAGCATGATTGAACGGGTGCTGACCAACCTGCTGGATAACGCCATTCGTCACACGCCGCAGGGCGGCGAGATCGAGGTGCGCCTGTGGCAACAGGCAGGCAAGGTGCTAGTGCAGGTCAATGACAGCGGCCCGGGTATTCCGCAGGAGCTGCGTGCCGATCTGTTCATGCGCCCTTCCATTCTGAGCAGCGCACGCCGCCATGCCAGCGGTTTGGGGCTGATGATCGTTCGGCGCATTTTGCTGCTGCACGACAGCGATATCCAATTGGTCGAGCGACCGCAAACCGGTGCCTGTTTCCGCTTTTCGATCCCGCTGCGCTAGTGGTTTATGGCTAATTAATACAGCTTTTATCGACGCTGATAAATTTGTCGTTATAGATAATAAATTTCTGCCCTTTCAGCCGAATACCGGCATGGGTCAGCGTATCACCGGGGCGCAGGTATTCGGTGATCCCCTCTTCATCGGTGCTGTCGCAGCCGGGTTTGAGCAGGAATTTAAAGTAGGTGTTGCCGGTATTGGTGAGGGTGCCGCGCTGCGGATCCAGCCGATAGGCGAAATTGCTCTGGCGTGGGCGCACCACCAAAATGGTGTCCATCACCACTATCGGCTCCAGATTGACGCCGGTAGTGTGACGCTGCGCCGGATCGAAAAATCGAGTGGGAATTTCGCGAAATGACACCCGGTAATAACGCTCGCGGTTATCCTGCGGGCCACGGTAGAAGAACTTGTAATATTCGCCCTGCCCAGCCTGCAGTTGTAGCTGACGTGGGGCAAACAGCAGTTCGCCGTCCGCAGGGCGGCTACGAGCCTCATTCTCCCCCGGCCGGTCAATGGCTCGCAGGGTCACCTGATAAATACGCGCGCTGCGATTATTGTTCAGCACCCGCTTGGCAGTGAACGATTGGTCCTGATCCATCGCAAACGTCAAGGTGCCGACGTTAATCGCCGTCGCGCTCAATGGCAGACACAGTAGCCACAACAGCCAGCTTCTCACGGCGTTTCCTCTAGTTAATATTGCGCCAGGTGGCTTCAACGTGGATCTCCCCGGCGGCACTGACGTCGCCATACCAGCCGTTGCCGTCCACCGTCTTTAGCGAGATCGGGTTATTCATCGGAATGTTGAATTTCACCCGGGTTTTGTTCAGCACCCCGACCTCGCCGGAAATATCGTTCCACGGCGTGCTGCTCCATAACGCGTTAGTCATGTCATGCCACTGCCCGTCGCAGCCGGCGTCATAGCTCTGCTGGCTATTGGTGCTGGTAGTGATACTGAGCGTGGCCGGAAAGGGTACCTGGCTGTGGCTATCCGCCGAGGAAAAAATACAGTAATTAATCCCGTTGATGGCCTGCGTCGGGCCGGTAGCCATCACCCTCACCTGATCGGCGGCAGTCTTGCCACTGGTGGTGACGATATAGCCAAATTCCAGCGGTGGCTCTGCCGGGCCGACGTAGCCCTCACGGTGCGGCTGGTTGTCGTAGTCGTCAGAAATGATGCTGATACTGAAATCACGCGGTTTGATGATCAGCTGGTTGGAGGTAGAGAACTCGTACCAGCCGGATTCCGGTGAAGTGGTGTTCTGGAAGCGGAAGTTAATCAGGTCGCGTGTGCCGCTGTCGGAGATGCCCAGCTTCACCATCTGTTTGAAAAAGTTGCTGCCGAAGAACACATAAATCACGTTGCTGCTCTTCAGTTGGTTAAAGGTGTAGTAGCTGCCGGTACCCGAGGTATTTTTCCAGCTGTTGCCGTCCAGGCTGAACTGCAAATCGGCGGCGTTGGTCGCCGAGGTTAGCGCCGCATTGTTGATCGCCGGGAACACATGAATCGAGGTGTTACTGACGCTACCGTCGGTCTGCAGATCGTAGCTGACCATTTTACAGGTGATGCCAGAGCGCGAACCGATAGTCTGGTTTTTGCAGTCGGCATTGCCCTCACCGATAATCGGCACGCCGTCACTGTTAACAAACACTTCCGACACCGCGTTGGTGTTGATAAAGCGCAGATGCGCTGCCTTACTGTGGGTCACAGTGCGTTTATACCAGTTGCCTCTGCTCTGATCCTGACAGCGTCCCCCGTTACTGGCATCGTAGACGTCCGAAGTCTGGCAGCCATTAATCTGCATGCTGAACGCATCACCGGGCGCCATCTGTTTCAAATACTGATAAAAACTCGGCGACATCATACCGTGCATCCATTTAGCACCCCCTGAAGTCACCACCGCACCATAAAACCCTTTTTCATCGGTGGCCTGCGGCAAAATCAGGCTGGTATCCATATTACAGCCGCCGTACCAGTTAATGCAGCGCAGCCCGAGGAACGGGTTCTTGATCGGGGCATTTTCCAGCCACATGTCAAAACGGTTGTTAGCCGACAGGCCGGTGTTGTAGCCGTTATCCACATAGCCCAGGCTCTGCTGGTAAATGGTGCCGGAGCCGCCGTACTTCAGCCCGGTCCATTTATTGGCCCCGGTCATGCGCGGATCCAATGCCCCGGATGGGGTGACAAAAAAGTTGTCATCGGCGTTGTTCTCGACAAACACGAACTTCACCGTCGCGGCATTCGGCCAGTTGGTGACGCTCACCGCCGCCTGCAGGGGCAAGGCAGCCAACAGCATCAGCAGCAGCGTAGACTTAACCTTCATTTGCCATTTCTCCTGCCTGCAAGTTACCCGCATAGGTTTTCAGTCCGGTACAAATCACGTCGCCAACCCATATAGCCCCCTGCGCTTTGCTCAGATCCAGGCCCACTTCGCAGCTCTGGTTACCGCTGTAGGTAAAGTCGATCACCGGGAATTTCTTATCGACGTCCATAATGAATTCACCTTTCTCATCGGTGCGGGTGCGGCCGATATGGTTTTTGATATAGGCATTAGCCAGCAACGTGCCGTCTTCCGCCTTGATGCGACCAAACACCGTCACCATCTGTTTAATTTCCGGCGTGATCACCGCCACGTTACCTGGATACAGCGTCAGCTTGCTCTTGCGCCTTGTGACGATGTCGAAGCTTTCCGCCGAGTTTTTATTGTTCATTAACTCAACTTCGTACTGACCGTAAGGCGACAACGGCACATAGTTTTTATTGCCGGTCAGCTTCACCGTCCGGCCATCAACCCGGGCGGTCAGCATGCCGTCATTTTCGATGCCGGTGTTAAAGATGATGCCCGCATTGCCCTCATTTCTGCCGCTGGCCGCAATATCACGCCCTTGCCAGCCCACGCTGCCGCTGGCGGTCAGGCTGGTGTTAACGTAACCGTCGGCAGAACTGCTGACGTTGACCGTACCGGCGGAATACTTGGTGTCAAAGCGCGCGTAGGCGCCGCCGTTCATACTGTTATCGCCATTGGTGTCACCGGAGATCGCCCGTGACAGGTTGGCGCCAAGGGTACGGATTGGCCCGTCTTGAATGTCTTTACGTGCGGCCAGGTTAGCGGTGGTATAGCCGTTCTGGTTTGAAACCCCGGCGCTGAGCCAGTTGCCCATCGGCAGTGAAAAATCGAGTGCGATGTATTTACCGGTATTCGAACTGTAGCCGCCGTTGTTGTAGCGCTGAACGCCGGCACGCACGCCAAGCGTGCCAAAACGGCCGGTGAAAATATTTTGATAATAATCAGCGTTGTAGTAGTGACTGCTGTTCTTTTTATCGTCGTTGTAACTGAGGCTTAGGCTGCCCAACGGCGACCAAAGCGCGCCAAAATTCATCGTGCCGCCGATGGCGCGGTTATGCGCATCGTTTTGCAGCAGCTTGTCGCCGATCACCGTTTTTTCCTGGTTGACCCACAGGCTGCTGAAACCGCCGGGCAGCGCGGCACTGACGCTGTTGACCAGGCTCCAGGAATGGTCAGACGCCACCATGTTCTGCACGTTGAACTGAATGGATTGGGTCAGTGGTACGCTAATACGGCTTTCGCCCACCGCGTTGCTGTCAAACGAGTAACCGGAAAGCGCCCAGTTCAGCGTCCGCAGGTTACCGGTGGCCGAAGCGCCGATCAGGTAAGAATCCTTGGCCTGCCGTTGGCGTTGATCATCACCACGCCAGTCGTCCATGCGGATCATCCCACCCCAAAATTGCCAGGCCAGCGGTGCATTGGCACCACGGTTGGGGCTGAACAACTTGTTCACCCGCTGCATGCGTTTATCCACCACCCGACCGTTGACCACCACCTCAACCTCAACGTCATAAATGCCGTAGGGCAAGTTGCCGGTATCCACTTCATGATTGCCCATAGCGAAGTTCTGCACGCTCAGCAGTCGTTCCTCACGCGACAGATGCACTTCCCCCGCCGAGGGGAAGAACGCCACGATCGGCGTCAGCGATTGGCTGTTATCAAATACGGTGGAGTTGGCGCGGTTGCCGTAAGACAGGCCATAAATTTTGCTGGAGTTGATGGTAGTGACCGGCCCCAGCGACTGCAGATTCCAACTGTCCAGCATGCCGGCGGCGAAGCGACGGCCGGCAAAGTCACGTTCGTACATCGCCTTATACAGCGTGGCGTTCTCATCGCCGCTGCCGATACCATAAACGGAACCGTTAACTTCCACATGATGCTCACGCAGGGCAGTCACGCTGTTGAGCGACAGATAGCTGGAGGTATTGCCCTCGCTGGCCCGGGTGCGGTTATCGTAAACCCCGAGGTTATAATCCAGCGTACTGCTGATGGCGTCCACGCTGGAAACACCGATGTCGCTGGAGCGAGCACGCAACAGGGTTCCCATCGCCGCCTCTTTCACCACCAGCTGCAAATTAAGCTGGCGGAAGTCCAGCGCCAGCCAGGCGTCATCCGTCAGTGCAATACGCTGCTGCGGGTCAAAACCGGCTTCCTGCAGCGCCTGCAATTGCCTGATGGTCTCTGCAGTCAGCGGAGTGCCATCGTCACCGTCTTCCAGCGTAATCTGGCGGATTTTCAGCTGATTGTTATCCAGGTATAAAAAGGCGTGACCAATACGGCGGTCATCTTTTACGCCGCTATTTTTTTCAAAGTGCAGCAGTAATGGAATACTCATGCCTTCGCGCAGCGCCAGGCTGAAGGTCTGTGGGATTAACACACCGTCAATCTGGGTCAGTCCGGCAGCGATAACCGTCTGGCCCGGTAGCAACACCGCAGGGATCGCCATCACCCCGCTGGCCAGCAGCGTTCTCAACAGCACAGCCTTCACATGCCACTCCTTGCTTTAATGTGGTGCATTCCGTTTCATTGCAGACAACCTGCTCTATTTCACCGGGATAAACTGGTCGCCATGCCATAGCGCCACGCGACCTTTCTTGTCGTTGACGTCCACTTTGCTGAAACCGCGTGCCTTGCCCGGCATAACGAAATAGTTTTCCTTGCAGTCATTGCCGTCTTTCTTGTTGCGGCAGTTGCCGTAGGCCACCACCTTGAAAGTGGCGTTGCCGGTGTTTTTTATCTGTCCGTCGGCAAACTGGTAATTGAATTGGTCCTGTCTTGGCGCCACCACCAAAATGGTGCCAATACGGGCAGAGGTGGTCGCAACAGCATTGCGCCTGGCCGAGTTTTGCCCCACGTCGCTCAGCGCCTGATCGAACCAGACGATGCGGTAATAGCGCTCCTGGCTGTCAGCGGGACCTTTGTAATAAAAGCGAATCACATCGCTGGCGTTGGCCGGCAATATCAGGCTGGCCGGTGACAGCAACATTTCATCTTTGCTGCCCATCGGCACCACGGCCCCGGATTCCAGTGGGCTGGAGATACGCTCGATTTTGATGTTCACCAGGCGGCCACTGTCGGTAGTGTTCTTGATCTCTTTACTCAGACGCGCGCTATCGCTGTGCATGAACGAACTGATCTCACCGACATCCAGCGCGAAAACAGGGTGAGACAGCGATAACAGCAGGAGAGCGACGAGAGAGATGTGTTTCATGGTGGCATTCCAATGACGAGCTTCTGTGGCGATAAACAACAGGGAGTTGCCCCCCTGTTTTATAGCGGTGAACCTGGGAAGTTACGCGGTCCAGGTGGCGTTGAATTCAACGCTCACATCGCCGCTCCAGATCCCTTCAGGCAGGGTGCTGAAATCCGTCACGGCGGTGGTGCCGTCAGAGGTGGCACCAATGATGGTGAAGGTGAACTGATCTTGTGCACTGGTGCGAACAGCCTGGTTATAAGCGTTGGACAGCGCGCTCAGGTTGCCGCCCAGAATACCGGCAGAGGTATCGATCATGGTGGTTTCAGCGGTTTTCTCTACGGCTTCACCGTTGTAGTTCACACCCACGTTCAGAGTGGAACCTGAGGTGTCGAGCTGAGTCAGGGTGTTGGAAACCAGTTTGGAAGTCAGTTTGAATGCGGTCGCGGTAGCATCCCCTTCCACGGTCACGTCAAACAGACCTTTCTGGCTGTTAAAACCCTTGATGCCTTCCGCATAGTTGAAGGACAGGCTGCCAATAGGGGTAACAACCAGCTTGCTGGTGGTGTCTTTCTTCGCAGTAGCAGACCAGGTGGCCAACGCCTGAGCGGTAACGTCGGCGGCTTGTGCAGTGCTGACCGCAGCGAAGGCTGAAATGATTGCCAGAGCCAGTGTAATTTTCTTCATGGTAAAACTCCCTTCAACTTTGAATATGATTGTGCGTCCATTAGCGTGACCTGCTTTAGCCAGTCTGCTTGACGAGATGAAGAGTAACCGCATCAGATCAAAAAAGAATCATTAACTATCAATTGATAAATATTTAGTTTTAAATTCTGATATTAATATTTAAAAAACCAACTTTAAGGTTAAAACCCCAAACGGCATCGCCTCTAAGGACAATAAACTTATTATTTCCCAGACCAATAAAACAGCCACGCCTGTATATAAAACAGCCGGATGCGCAGAATCAAAATACGGTCATCTTGATTATTTTTGTAGGATGTTTAATTTGATTTAAATCAATTCAGCTGGAACCAGGGATCGGGGCGTAAATAAAAGGGCTGAGGATAAGGACAATACATCGCCGACCTGCCTGGTGACCAGGCAGACCGACGACGCATTTTCAGGCCGGGTGCTGGAGGCGAAAAGCCAGAATCAAACGCATAAACCCCACCTGATTAAGACCAAGTTTGCGCATGATATTCAGCTTATGGCTACTCACCGTTTTATAACTGCGATGGGTGACACGGGCAATGCGCTGCGGATTAGTATCGGCAATCATCATCGCCAGTATGCGCCATTCGCTACGGGAAAGAGGTTCTACGGGTTGAGTCAACGCCGTCTGAATACCCGGACTGCGATACCCCACTCCCGTATCGGCGGCGGCAATGGCTTCGAACAAACAATCCAGCGGTTCGTCTTTTGCCACCAGGGATAAATGCACCTCCGCCGCCAGCATCGCCAGTATGCTGGCGTTGGTGACTTCAGTAAATATGATCAGCGGTGTCTTCGGCCAGAAATCGTTAATGGTTAGAATGAAACGTAATACATCATACAAATTCTCACTTTCATTATATAACTCCATAATGAGGATTTGTTTCTCATTCTCCTTTAGCACAGCGTCTATTTCCCTGATACTGTGGGCAAATTGATAGTGTGTGGGTTCAGGTTCAATAAGCGCCCGTAATCCTTTTCTCACCCAGGGATTAGGTTCATAAAAGAGAATAGTCTCCCTGAAAGGGGTATTCGTCATAATCTATTACCGTAAATTAGGTATAAAAATAGCGATTGAGGCGAAAATGTCGAGCATCGCAGGTTGGCAAAGTATAAATATTGCACCAGGAAAATGCTGCATTAATAGCCAGGCAGTGAAAGTTAAGTAGTTAATATCAAGGTGATAATATTGGCGGCATATTCCTTTCCCCCGGGGTGGTGTTCATCCTGACACCGATTAATTGATAATTGCTGCTTTGTCGCTTTCAAGACCAGAACAAATTTCAACCCTGTGCTCACGCAAAATGCGACAACGCAGGAAGAATAGCCGGGAAATGCCGGAAATGTACGAGCGCACCTGGTTGCTACGTACTACCAACAAGAATTCGTCGCCGCTGCATTCGGCGGTCTGCGGGGCAGCATAGGCCAGAATGTCACGGCTCAGGCCGGCACTGGCGGCAGCCGCAGCGCCGGGCATTGACATGAAAACCTTGCAGCTGTTGACCTTACCCAGATAAATTTCCTGCCGGGAAATCGAACCGGTGAGATAGCTGCTAATGGCCACCACCAACATAATCACCCCCAGTGCGACTACACTGGCTATCGCCCACCAACGCCGGGAATAGCCGGCATAGACCATCCCGGTGACTGGCGGATCTGCGGGCGATGAGGCTATTTCAGGTTGATCTGAGGCTCGCGGAACAACGGGTATTACTTCGTCAGTGACGCTGTATTGCGAACCCTCACAGGATTCCACCTCTATTTCATAACGCAGCATAAAACCGACTTTGGGAACGGTAGCAATCACCTCTTCCTCAATCCCCAGATTTTTAATTACCCGACGTAGTTTGCTCACACACTGGTTAAGATTATTGTTGCCTGAAACCATGCCATAATCATCCCACACCTTCTTGAATATCACTTCCCGGCTAACGGCCTCACCATGATGGGTAATCAATAGCAGCAGTAATCGCTTTGAAGGATTGGAAATAGAGATGGGGTCATCAGAGAACTCCGTCAGGCTCAGGGTACCCGTATCCACATCAAAAACGACGTGGTCGTTTAATCTATATTTCATTTTAAAGGTCACTCTAGTGATTATTTATCGCCGGCGTTAAATGTTAATAGGATATTAAGCAATATTTAATCAGGTTAATTGGTCAATCTCAGCCAGCAATCGCAATGAAACTCAATTAACCCCACAGAATGGATGTCTCTTTCCTGACTATTTTAGATATAAGATTTTTCTCATAAACCATAACCAAAGATTATACAAACATCACAACCATTGATATATTTATATGTAAAGGTTCTTAAAGTTAGTTTTTTGTTTTGTAAATTACCGCCTTTAAGATAAAAATCCTTTCCGTTCATTTATTGCAAGCATTTTTAATGAAAAAATAATATTGCATAAACTTTAACAGCTTTATTTTTAACCAAAAATCAAAGGGTAAAGCGTAAAATTGACGTAATTATCGGCAGGATTAATCACTTTTTTCGAGGGTTTCAGGGGCAATAGCGGGGGAAATGAAAGTAAAATGTTACGAATAACATTTTCGTCAATAATACCCTATGTCACTATATTATCGACGTAAATAATAGTCTCAAACAGCGAAATTAAATTAATCCCCAGCGGGAAAAATCAGGCTAAAGGTGATCCGGGCAGCATTATTCTCTGCGGAACACTGGGCGCGACTAACACCACCATGCAGCGTCATGATCGCACGGACGATCGCCAACCCCAGACCGCTGGCATGACTGCCGGCACTACGGGCGGCGTCAACCCGGTAAAAACGGTCGAACAGCTTGTCCAGATGCGCCGGGGCAATCGGTGGTCCCTGATTAACCACCTGTATCACCGTCTCCCCCGTCGGCTGGCTAAGCACCTGCAACCGTATCTGGCTATTTTCATCGGCGTAACGCACCGCATTAGCAACCAAATTGCTCAATGCACGCTGGAACAGCATCGCATCCGCCAACAGTTGCCCTTCCCCCTGGCAAACCAGTGTCATGCCACGCTCTTCCGCCAGACCTTCGAAATAGTCCGCCACTCGCTGCAGCTCTTGCGCCACATCAAGCCGGCTGGCGTTCAGCACGGCTTGCCCTTCTCCCGCACGCGCCAGGAACAGAATGTTTTCCACCATGCGCGAAATGCGCTCCAGTTCCTCCATATTATTCGACAGCAGGGTTTCATACTCCTCCACGCTGCGCGACTGATAGAGTGCCACCTGGCATTGCCCCATTAGCGCGCCCACCGGAGTGCGGATCTCATGCGCCAGATCGGCGGAAAACTGCGTCAGACGCTGGTAGCCATCGTTCAGACGATCGAGCATGGCATTAAACGAATGAGTCAGTTGCTGTAGCTCCTTCGGCGCGCCCTGCTCACTCAGGCGAGTCGACAGCGTATTCGGCGTGATCACCGCCGCCTGCGCCGCCATGCGCCATAACGGCTGCAGCCCACGACGCATCACCCAATACCCCAGCAAGGCGATCAGGACAAACGCCACCACCACCGCGGCCACAATTCGCCAAAGATAACGCGCCAGCATCTTCTGTTCATTGACCATTACGTGGGCCGCCGAAATCTGCAGCAGGTTGCCGTCCTGTAGCCTGACCAACGCCGATACGGCACGCAAGGGCACGCCTTGCTCCGTCAGCCCACCCTGTACCGCAGTCAACCGCTGCGGTGTGCCCACCGGCGTCGGGGTCATTGGCGGCAGGGTCAATCGGGACGGGTTAACGTTGATTAACGGCTTTTGACCCAGTTGCTGAAAAATCAGCACATCCTGTTCATTGCCCAGCATATTTTCGAACAGACCGGTGTTCGCCGTCAGCCGGTCGAGCGGAAAACGCTGGCTCAGTAAATGGCGGAAATATTCCACACGGCCGGTGACCTGCAAATCGCTGCGGATGGTCATCTCCTGACGCATGGCTCCGTACAGGTATCCTCCCGCACCGCTGACCACCAGTGCCGCCACCAGCGCAAACAGCATGGCACTGCGCAGTGTCAACGACAGCGCACGCCAGCGTTGAGCCAGGGCCTTCATGAACGCGGCTCGCAAACGTAGCCGATACCACGCACGCTGTGGATCAGCTTGACGTCAAAGGGTCGGTCAATCTTGGCGCGTAGCCGCTTGATCGCCACATCCACCACGTTGGTATCGCTGTCAAAGTTCATGTCCCAGACCTGCGAGGCGATCATGGTGCGAGACAAGACCTCTCCTTCACGGCGCACCAACAGGTGTAACAACATGAATTCTTTGTTGGTCAGCGAGATCACCTGTTCCTGCCGTACCGCTTTGCGGCGCAGGACGTCAAGTTGCAGATCGGCAATCGCATAGTGGTCGGCCTCACGCACCGTGCCACGCCGCAGCAGCGTGCGCAGTCGCAACACCAGTTCGGTGAAGGAAAACGGTTTAATCAGATAATCATCGGCCCCCAGTTCCAGCCCATGAATCCGATCCTGCACCCCGTCGCGGGCGGTCAGAAACAAAATAGGCACGTCACTTTTCTTGCGCAGTACCTCAATGATCTGCCAACCGTCCAACCCCGGCAGCATCACGTCGAGCACGATGGCATCGTAGCCATGCTCCAGCGCCAGGAACAGACCGTCGGTGCCGTTACGCGCCAAATCGACGCTGTACCCGGCTTCCCCCAGCCCTTTCTTCAGGTAATCACCCGTGCTGATGTCGTCTTCAACTACCAATATCCGCATTGTTGCCACCTCATTACACCTGCGGAAATACTAGCAGTTTCGGCGGACATGCTTGATGACATTAATGTCATTAAACGGACATGGTGCTGTCCCTATTGTTCAACCATGCTTAACCGGCAACCTAAACAAAGGAGAACATTATGATTACCCGTCATCGTTTTGCCGGTTTACTGCTGTCCACCCTGATGCTGTGCAGCGGAGCCGCCGCTGCGGCTCAAACGCCAGGAAAAGTGATTGCTCCCCTGCGCGGCACTATCGATCAGGTGACCGACAGCAGCCTGCAGGTCACTGACCGAAAAGGGGAAAAGATCAGCGTAAAACTCAACGACCAAACCAAGGTGCTGAGCGTTTCAAAAGGCACGCTGGATGACATCAAACCGGACAGCTTTATAGGCACCGCCGCGGTACCGCAAGCGGACGGCAGCCTGAAGGCACTGGAAGTCCACGTGTTTGCCGCCAGCCTGCGCGGTACCGGTGAAGGCCATTCGGCCTGGGAATCTGCCGACGGCAAGGTGGATACCATGACCAACGGCACCGTCGGCAAACTGGTTAAATCCAACGGCCGTACCCTGACCGTGACCTACGGTAACCAGCAGAAAACCGTTAACGTGCCGGAAGATGTGCCGATCGTCACGCTCGATCCCGGCGACCGCAGCCTGCTGAAACCTGGCGTGCACATCGTGTTGTTCTCCGCGACTGACGACAAGGGCGAACGCGTAGCCACCCGCATTTCTGCCGGTAAAAACGGCACCGTTCCGCCAATGTAATTCGGGAGTTCGTGATGAAAACCAACGCGCCACGGCCGGTGCATCGCTGGCCGGTCCGTATCACCCATTGGATTAACCTGTTCGCCATGGTTTGTATGTTTATGAGCGGCTGGGAAATCTATAACGCCTCACCGCTGTTCGGCTTTCGCTTTCCGCCGCAGGTTACGCTCGGTGGTTGGTTGGGCGGCGCGATTGGTTGGCATCTGGCAGTAATGTGGCTGCTGGCAGGCAATGCACTGTGCTATCTGCTGTGGAGCCTGTTCAGCGGCCATTTCCGACGCGATCTGCTGCCGCTCACTGCAGGCAGCTTAGGACGAGATATCTGGCAGGCGCTCACGCTGCGGCTAAAACATCAGCACGGCCGCTATAACGCCATTCAAAAGCTGATGTACCTCGGCGTGCTGGCTCTGGGCCTGCTGTTGGTGCTCTCCGGGCTGGCGATCTGGAAGCCGGTGCAACTGCAAGGGCTGGTGAGCCTGTTCGGCGGCTTTGACACCGCGCGTTACGTTCACTTTTTCGCTATGTCAGGCATTGGTTTGTTTGTGGTTATCCACCTGCTGATGGTGATTATCGTACCGCGCACGCTATGGGCAATGATTACGGGTGGCAAACATGAATGACAAAAAACAGCGCCCTGCGGCACCGACGCTGGAGCCAGCGCAAAAGAAACAGCTGGTCAATTTACAACGCCGCCTGATGCTGCGATCCGGCCTGACGCTGGGCGGTATCGCCATGCTGAGCGGCTGTAACCTGCAGGACGGGGATCAGGTAGATAAAGTACTGTGGGCCATGTCGCGCTGGAACGATCGGGTGCAGGCCTGGCTGTTCAACGGTCAAAAGCTGGCACAGACCTATCGCCCGGAGCAGATCACCCATCCGTTCCCGTTCAATGCGTTTTACCCCGAGTACAACGTGCCGGAAGTGGATCTCGCCAGCTATCGGCTGGAAGTCTCCGGCAAAGTTGAAAAAAAAGCGTCCTGGACGCTGGAACAGCTGCAACGCCTGCCGCAGGAGAGCCAGATAACCCGCTTGATCTGTATCGAAGGCTGGAGCGCCATCGGCCAGTGGGGTGGCGTGCCGCTGCGCAACTTCCTGCAGCATGTCGGGGCAGATCTGAACGCCCGCTATGTCGGTTTCAAATGCGCGGACCGCTATTACTCCAGCATCGATATGGCCACCGCGCTGCATCCGCAGACCATTTTAGCGCTGGATTTCGGCGGCAAGGCGCTGCCGGCGGATTACGGCTACCCACTGCGGCTACGGGTGCCGACCAAGCTGGGGTTCAAGAATGCCAAACATATCGCCGCCATTTTTGTCAGCGATACCAACCCCGGCGGCTATTGGGAAGACCAGGGTTATAACTGGTTCAGCGGCATTTAGTTTTTTGCGCCCCCATCTGGGGGTTTTCTGTTTTTAGCCTCTCATTCCCCGGTCGTCATCAGCGTGATATCCGCCTGCAAGATCGCCTCGCGCGCGGCGGCGGGCAGATTGTCATCGGTAATAATCGCGTCAAATACCGTTATCGGCAGCGCCAGATAGGTGGCGATTTTGCCGTATTTAGAGGTGTCGCTGAGCAAGATGCAGCGGCGGCTGGCGTCAACAATGGCTTTCTTCACCATCACCTTGTCTTCGTTTGGCGTAGACAACCCGCGCATGCCCCATGACGAAGCGGAAATAAATGCCAGATCGATAAACAACCCACGCAACGCCTGCGCTGCGGCTTCACCCACGCATGAACGATTCTCACGGCAGACGGTACCGCCGGTGTGAATGATTTTGCACTGGCTGTGTTCAATCAGGTAACCGGCAATCACGAAATCATTGGTGACCACCGTCAGGTCTTCGCGATCGCTAATGTGCTTGGCCAGCGCCAGCGTAGTGGTACCCGCATCCAGATAGACACAGCTGTCAGGAGGGATCTGCCGGGCCGCCAACTGGCCGATGGCAGCTTTCTGCTGGCTGTACATCCCTTCCTTATCCTGATGAGAAGGTTCAATCGCCACCCGTTCTGCCGACTGCACGCCGCCCGACACCGCCAGTACCGCCCCCTGCTCTTCGAGCTTTTGCAGATCGCGGCGGATAGTCATGTGCGACACCCCCAGCCGTTCGGTCAATTCAGCAATGCTGACCACCCCACGTTCTGATACCAGCGCTAATATTTGCTGATGGCGTTCTACAGGTATCACGGTTCCCTCTCTTTACCGCAGTGATAATAATTGTGATTTTACGTCAATTTTCGTTCGATAACAGTCCTCTTCATTCAGGCCGTGAGGTGGGTCATGGTATCAACACATTATTTTAAATAGCTTTAAAACAGTGAGATAAGTCCATTATCAGCTCTTTTATCTGATGTGAGCCTGAAACAATAACTGTTAATAATTGTGATGCCGATCGCTGACTTCAACCAGACAAGCGCTTACATTTAACACAACAAAACAAATTATCACTAAAATTAACACGAGGTGCCGCATGACACAGCCAGGGGATTTTGCAGTTTGCATCGTAGGACTAGGTTCGATGGGAATGGGAGCAGCGAAGTCGTGCATTAATGCCGGACTGACCACCTACGGGGTCGATCTTAATCCGCAGGCACTGGCCACCTTGCAACAGGCCGGAGCAAAACAAGCGGCCACCCACGCAGACGACTTCGCTGCCGAGCTCGATGCCTTGTTACTGCTGGTGGTCAACGCCACACAGGTGAAACAGATCCTGTTTGGTGACAACGGCCTGGCAGCAAAGCTGAAACCGAATACGCCGGTGATGGTGTCTTCCACCATTTCCGCCGCCGATGCCAAACAGATCGAACAACAGTTACTGGCGCTGGGGTTGAACATGTTGGACGCCCCGGTTTCCGGTGGCGCCGCCAAGGCCGCAGAAGGGCAGATGACGGTGATGGCCTCCGGCGCTGAATCCACTTTCCGCCAGTTGCAGCCGGTACTGGATGCCATTGCCGGTAAGGTCTATCGCATTGGCGAAGAAATTGGCCTGGGGGCCACGGTGAAAATCATCCACCAATTGCTGGCCGGGGTGCATATCGCCGCCGGGGCCGAGGCCATGGCGCTGGCCGCCCGCGCCGGTATCCCGCTGGACGTGATGTACGATGTGGTCACCCACGCCGCCGGTAACTCATGGATGTTCGAGAACCGCATGCGCCACGTGGTCGACGGGGACTATGCGCCTAAATCGGCGGTTGATATCTTCGTGAAGGATCTGGGGCTGGTAGCGGATACCGCCAAAGCACTGCATTTCCCGCTGCCGCTGGCTGCTACCGCTTTCAATATGTTTACCGCCGCCAGCAACGCCGGTTTCGGTAAAGAGGACGACAGCGCGGTGATCAAGATCTTCGCCGGTATCGACCTGCCGCAAAAGAAGGAGAACGCATAATGCTGCTCGGCGTTATTGCAGATGATTTTACCGGGGCCACCGACATTGCCAGCTTTTTGGTGGAAAACGGTCTGTCGACGGTACAGTTGAACGGCGTGCCGCAGGAAGAGCTGCCGCTCGAAGCTCAGGCGGTGGTCATCAGCCTGAAGTCGCGCTCCTGCCCGGCAGCACAGGCGGTTGAGCAGTCGTTGCAGGCGCTGGCTTGGCTGCAACGCCAGGGCTGTCGGCAATTTTACTTTAAATATTGTTCGACCTTCGACAGCACCGCGCAGGGCAATATCGGCCCGGTGACCGATGCGCTACTTGATGCATTGGGCGAAAGCCAAACGGTGATCTCTCCGGCACTGCCGGTCAACGGCCGCACCGTGTATCAGGGCTATCTGTTCGTGTTGGATCAGTTGCTGTCGGAATCTGGAATGCGCCACCACCCGGTGACACCGATGACCGACAGTAACCTGCTGCGACTGATGGAAGCGCAGGCTCAGGGACGCTGCGGGCTGGTGACGGCAGCAGAAATGGATCGCGGCGCCATAACGGTGACGGAAAAACTGCGGCAGTTGGCGCAGCAGGGCATACGTTACGCCGTGCTGGACACGCTGAATGAACAGCATTTGCTGACCCAGGGTGAAGCGCTGAAAAATATGAAACTGGTGACCGGAGGCTCCGGCCTGGCGATCGGCCTGGCTCGTCAATGGGCACAGCCGGGGCAAGTCAGCCCACAGGCAGCCGGGGCCCCACAGGGGGAAAAGGCGGTGGTGTTGTCCGGCTCCTGTTCCATCATGACCAATCAACAGGTAGCACGTTACCGTCAGCAAGCGGCTGCCAGAGCTATCGACGTGGCCCGTTGCCTTAACGACGATGACCGCGCGGCCTACGTCACCGAGCTGACCGACTGGGTGCAACAGCAGGCTAACGGCCCACTGGCTCCGTTGCTGTACGCCACCGCCGAGCCGGAAACACTGCAACAGGTGCAACAGCAATACGGCATGGCCGCTGCCAGTCAGGCGGTAGAATCGCTGTTTGCCGGGGTGGTTGAACAGCTTCGGCAGCAGGGGTTCAATCGTTTTATCGTTGCCGGTGGCGAAACCTCTGGCGTAGTCACGCAGGCACTGGGCATTGGCGGTTTCCACATTGGTCCCTGCATTTCTCCCGGTGTGCCCTGGGTGCGCGCCATCGAACAACCGGTTTCACTGGCCCTCAAATCGGGCAATTTTGGCGATGAGAACTTTTTCGCCCGGGCACAAACGGAGTTCCCCCTATGACACTGCCCACTGAACAGCAGGCGCGTGAAGAAATGGTGCGTCTGGGGGCCTCGTTCTTCCAGCGCGGCTACGCCACCGGTTCGGCCGGTAACCTTTCCTTGCTGCTGGCGGACGGCACGTTGCTGGCAACGCCAACCGGTTCCTGCCTGGGTGAACTGCAGGCCGATCGGCTGTCGAAGGTCAGCCTGAGCGGCGAATGGTTGTCCGGGGATAAGCCATCAAAAGAGATCAGCTTCCACCGGGCGCTGTATCTGAATAATCCGGAGTGCAAAGCCGTAGTGCACCTGCACTGTACCTACCTCACCGCCCTGTCCTGCCTGCAAGGATTGGATGTGAAGAACGCCATCAAGCCCTTCACCCCTTATGTGGTGATGCGGGTCGGCAAGGTACCGGTAGTGCCTTACTACCGGCCCGGCGACCTGCGGTTGGCGGAGGATCTGGCCAAGCTGGCACCGACCCACCGCGCTTTCTTACTGGCCAATCACGGCCCAGTCGTCACAGGTAAGGATCTGCGAGCGGCGGCAGACAACACTGAAGAGATGGAAGACGCGGCGAAGCTGATTTTTACCCTCGGCGAGCGCCCCATTCGTTATTTGACCAATGATGAGATTGCCGAGCTACGGAGCTGAATCATGCCTAAATTTGCTGCCAATTTATCGATGATGTTTACCGAACTGCCGTTCCTGGAACGGTTCGAGGCCGCGGCCGCCGAAGGGTTTAGCGCGGTGGAGTTCCTGTTCCCCTATGACTATCCGGCCGAGCTGTTGGCTGAAAAGTTGCGCCATAACGGCCTGCAACAGGTGCTGTTCAATACCGCACCCGGTAACGCCGATGCCGGTGAATGGGGGCTGACGGCCGTGCCTGGCCGCGAACAGGCCGCACGGGCCGATATCGATCGCGCGCTGGCTTACGCTATCGCGCTGAACTGCCCCAGCGTACACGTCATGGCCGGTGTGGTGCCGCCCGGCGAAGACGGGCAGCGCTACCGCGATACCTTTATCAGCAATATCCGCTACGCCGCCGACAGCTTCGCCAAACACGGCATCAAGGTGCTGATCGAAGCGCTCAGCCCGCAGGTAAAACCCAACTATCTGTTCTCCAGCCAGCATCAGGCAGCAAAACTGGTCGAGGCCATCGATCGTCCGAACGTCTTTATCCAGTTCGATTTTTTCCATGCGCAGTTGGTAGACGGCAATATCAGCGGCCTGATGACCGCGCTGGCCGGGCGCTACGCCCATATTCAGATCGCCTCGGTACCGGATCGCCATGAACCGGACGACGGCGAATTGAATTATCCCTGGCTGTTCGCCCAACTGGACCGCCTCGGTTATACAGGCTGGATTGGCTGCGAGTACAAACCCCGGGGCGATACCCACGCCGGACTGGGTTGGATAAGGCCTTACCTGTAATGGGCTAACCAACCCAACCTGCACAGCAACAACATAAAAATTAAACGCACCCGTATCGCCAACCGGCGATCGCGGTGCCTGACTCTTACCCGATTAAAGGCTATCCCATGTCGACTTCTATGCTTTTGATGATTGCCGTATTAGGTGTAGTGCTGCTCCTGCTGATGGTGATCAAGGCCAAGATCCAGCCGTTTGTCGCCTTGCTGGTGGTCAGCCTGCTGGTGGCGCTGGCCAGTGGCATTCCGACCGGTGAAGTGATGAAAGTGATGACTGCCGGGATGGGCGGCGTGCTGGGCTCGGTGACCATTATCATCGGTCTGGGCGCCATGCTCGGCAGAATGATCGAGCATTCCGGCGGTGCCGAGTCGCTGGCCCAGCGCTTCAGCAAGGCGTTAGGGCCAAAACGTACCGTGGCCGCGCTGACCATCGCCGCGTTTATTCTCGGCATTCCGGTGTTCTTCGACGTCGGCTTTATCATCCTGGCGCCGATCATTTATGGCTTTGCCAAAGTGGCCAAGGTTTCACCGCTGAAGTTTGGCCTGCCGATGGCCGGTGTGATGTTGACGGTACACGTCGCACTGCCGCCGCACCCTGGCCCGGTGGCCGCAGCCGGGTTACTGAATGCCGACATTGGCTGGCTGACCATTATCGGCCTGGCGATCTGTATTCCGGTCGGCGTTATCGGCTACTTCACAGCCAAATGGCTGAACCGTAAGGCTTACCCGTTATCGATTGAAGTGCTGGAGCAGTTGCAGTTGGCGGCGCCAGAACCGGCCCCGGAAGGCAAAGCGCCGTTAAGCGATCGCATTAACCCGCCGGGTGCCTGGCTGGTGGCTGCACTGATCGTCATTCCCATCGCGATTATTATGCTGGGCACCGTTTCCGCCACCTTGCTTGAGCCAGGTTCAGCGCTGCGTGACACGCTATCGTTGATCGGTTCCCCGGCGGTCGCACTGATGATCGCCCTGCTGTTGGCGTTCTATTTCCTGGCGATTCGTCGTGGCTGGAGCCTGCAACACACCAGCGACGTGATGGGCGGCGCGCTGCCCACGGCCGCCGTGGTGATCCTGGTGACCGGTGCCGGTGGGGTGTTCGGCAAAGTGTTGGTGGAATCCGGCGTGGGCAAGGCACTGGCGGACGTGCTGACCACCATCGGCCTGCCGTTGATCCCGGCGGCGTTTATCATCTCACTGGCCCTGCGTGCCTCACAAGGGTCTGCCACCGTGGCGATCCTGACGACCGGCGGATTATTGTCGGAAGCGGTCAGTGGACTGAATCATCTGCAACTGGTGCTGGTCACCCTCGCCACCTGCTTTGGCGGACTGGGGCTGTCGCACGTAAATGATTCCGGCTTCTGGATCGTCACCAAATACCTCGGTCTTTCAGTGGCTGATGGCCTGAAAACCTGGACGGTGCTGACCACTATCCTCGGCCTCAGTGGCTTCCTGTTCACCTGGTTGCTGTGGCTGGCGGTGTAATTTCTCTGGCATACTGCACAGACCCTTTTGGCTCTGTGCAGGAAAAAATAATGACCCTTATCACCGCTGCCCCGCAGTTGCTCACCGAACGTTTACGCCTGGATGCCCACACGCTGGACGATTTTGATTCATTGGCCGCCATGTGGGCCGATCCTGAAGTGGTGCGCTATATCGGTGGCACGCCGAGAGACAGGGAAGACTCCTGGGGCCGCCTGATGCGTTACGTAGGTCACTGGGCGCTGTTAGGGTATGGCTATTGGGCGGTGCGCGATAAAGTCAGCGGCGCTTACCTCGGCGGCATCGGTTTTTCCGACTTCCAACGGCATATCACCCCGGCGCTCGACGCTCCAGAGATGGGCTGGACGCTGGTAACATCGGCGCAGGGTAAAGGCTATGCCACCGAAGCGCTGCGGGCGGCTCTGGCCTGGGGGAAAGAGCATTTACCGGGCGATAAGACAGTCTGCATTATTTCACCGGAAAATCAGCCTTCAGTGGCGCTGGCGAAGAGGGTCGGTTTTAGCGAAAGCCACCGCAGCGAGTACCACCAGAGCCCCATTTTGGTGATGCACTGTCCGCTGTAAACCAGGGTTAGCTCACCGACGCCGTGGCCAGCGCAACCTGGATAAAATTATCTCGCAGTGCATCAGCCCGCTGCGGGTTCCAGGCAATCCCGACTTGCCATTCAGTCTGTTCGCCGCTCAGCGGCAGAATATCGATACCCGCCGGGGCAATATGCGTGACGCTGTGCGGCAACAGGGCCACGCCAATGCCGGCGGCGACCAGCGCCAACAGCGTCTGGATATCCCCGGCCTGTTGCACCACATTGGGCGTCAGTTGATGGGCAGCAATAAAGCGCAGCGACTGTTCGCTCAGACCGCGTCCGCGTTTCGGCGTCAACTGCAGCAGCGGCAGAGTATTGAATTGCCCGATGATCGTTTCCGCCTTCAGCGCCAACGCGGCGGGGACGGCCAGCACCAAGCGATCGCTCAGCAGTGCGGCAGCCCGTAGCGGCGTAGTGACCGGTAACCGCACGAATCCTATCTGTAACTCGCCTTGCAATAACAGCTGATACTGCCGCTCCGAAGGCAAATCCTCCAGCCCCACGGCAACCTCAGGAAAACGTTGGCGGAAGGCAGCAACCAGCTGCGGCGCCAGGTGAAAACTGGACAGCCCAAAGCCCATCGCCAACCGCCCTGCTTCCCCTTGCACGATCTGCAAGGCGCGCTGTTGAAACTGTAGGTGCTGGCCAACCAGCATCTGGGCTTCGGGATAAAGTCGCTGCCCGCTGGCAGTGAGCTGTGCCCCCTGGCGGCCACGGTTAAACAACCGGGCACCAAGCAACGCTTCCAGCGCCTGGATCTGTTTGCTCAGCGCTGGCTGGGTAATGCACAGCCGCTCCGCTGCCAGGCGATAATTGCCCTGTTCCGCGAGCACCACAAAGGCGCGTAGTTGTCGAATATCCATTCCGTTTAGTTATCAAATAAGGAATTTAATTGATTATACAGTAATCAATAGCTTTGCTGTAATCAACGCCAGACAACAGCCAAAGGTGACCCTATGACAAGCTCTCTGCGCGCCGCAACGGTGCAGTTCCAGCATCGTGCCAACGATAAAAACTATAACCTGTCGGTGATTGAGGGCTTTATTGCCCGCGCTGCCGCTGAACAGATCCAAGTGCTGACCTTCCCGGAGATGTGCATTACCGGCTATTGGCACGTGCGACACCTCAGCGCCGGCGAAATTGGCGCACTGGCGGAACCAATAGCCACCAGCCCTTCACTGGCGCGTATTCGTCCGCTGGCGGAGCGTTATAACATGGCGATCGGTGTCGGGCTGATTGAACAGGGTGAAGACGGAAAATATTACAATGCCTACACCGTTTGCCTGCCCGACGGCAAACTTCACGTGCACCGTAAACTGCATGCCTTTGAGCACCCGGCGATAGCCAGCGGTGACAGTTTCACCGTGTTTGATACCCCATGGGGTGTGCGGATGGGAGTATTAATCTGTTGGGACAATAACCTGGTGGAAAACGTACGGGCAACCGCACTGCTGGGGGCTGAGGTGCTGCTGGCACCGCATCAAACGGGGGGAACGCATTCACGTAGCCCACACGGCATGAAGCCGATCCCACTGGAAATCTGGCAACGTCGGCAGGAAAACCCGGCGGCGATTGAGGCGGCGTTTCGTGGCGAACATGGCCGCGGCTGGCTGCTGCGCTGGCTACCGGCACGCGCGCATGACAATGGTTTGTTCGTTTTATTCAGCAACGGCGTGGGGCGTGACGACGACGAGGTGCGTACCGGCAATGCGATGATCCTCGATCCTTACGGCCGTATTCTGGCGGAAACCTGGGCGGCAGAAAATCAGATGGTCACGGCCGAACTTGACCTGTCGCTGATCCCACTCAGCACCGGACGCCGCTGGATCCACGGCCGTCGACCGGCGCTGTACGGTATTCTTACTCAGCTACAGGGCTACGAACGAGATGCCCGCAGCGCACGCTTTTCATCAGAGCCGGGGCAAAGGTTGGGCAAGTGATCGATGCCGAATAGCGAGCAAAAAAAATCCGCCCGAGGGCGGATTTTTATCTGATGCGGCTAACTGCGCCACATGCTCACACCCGTAGGCATGGAGAAATCTTAGAAACGGTAGCCTACGCCAACGCTCCAGATACCAACGTCAACGCTGCGGATACGGCTCTGCTCGTAACCAACATCCAGAGCAACGTCCTGGATTGGGTTGAACTGCAGGCCAGCACCGTAGGTGAAGCCGTAGTCGCTGCTGCCGTTACGGTCGGAACCGTTCTGAGCATTGTCGATGTTTTTGCCGTAGCCAACACCGATCACACCGTAGATGCTTGCCCAGTCATTGAAGCGGTAAGCTGGACCGGCAGTGATAGAGTTGTACTGAGCTTTACCGTAGTAACCGTTCTCAGAACCGTTCTTTTCCACGTGGGTAAAGGAACCGATCACACCCAGTGGGTTGTTGTCGAACTCGTAACGGTACTTCAGGTTGAAACCGTCGGCTTTGTTAGCAACGCCTTGGAGATCACCCTGCGCATAACCAGCAGAAACGGTGCTCTGGCCAGCGAATGCGGTACCTGCGGTTACTGCTAATACACAGGCTGCTACTGCGGAAAGACATGCAATTTTTTTCATAACCACCTCAAACGCGTTATATTTTTAAGTAAATCCATTTGTTCATGCTTTGAAAATATAGCAAAAATTAGCGTGAAACTCTGCCTTAAAATGAGTGTCTAATGCTTTATATCGTGTAACATTAGATTTCAAGAACAGTGTATCTTCTTCTTTTCGCTCTATTTTCGAGCCGTATTCTACGCGTTTCTGTGACAACAATCACCTATTTAATATCCAGATGATTCTTAAAAAAAGCGCATTTTTTGAGCATAAAAACCAGTTAGCCGTCCTGAAGCTGGCACTTTTCTCCGCTGCATAAGCTTTTCTCAGACACATTTACCTCATTTCATTTACACTGCCGTCATCCAAAAAACGACAGTCTTCCCTGGTTATGGGAAAAGCATAAAAGGCTCTAAAGGATGTCCTCGTCTGCAACCACTAAAGCGTCCTCCACGCTGGTGCCTATCTGTTTATTAATTATTGCCATGGTGTCGATCCAGACCGGTGCCTCACTGGCCAAAAGCCTGTTCCCGCTGGTCGGCGCTGAAGGCATCACCACGCTGCGCCTGAGTATCGGTACGCTGATCCTGTTTGTTATATTCCGCCCGTGGCGCATGCGTTTCGCCGCCGGCAGCCGTTTGCCGCTGTTTATCTACGGCCTGGCGCTGGGCGCGATGAATTACCTGTTCTATCTTTCTTTACGTACCCTGCCGCTGGGCATCGCCGTCGCACTGGAGTTCACCGGGCCGCTGGCGGTCGCCATGTTCTCGTCACGCCGCCCAATCGACTTCTTGTGGGTCGCACTAGCGATCGCCGGCTTGTGGTTCCTGCTGCCGTTGGGCCATGACATGGGCAGCATCGATCCCTTTGGTGCGGCCTGCGCACTGGGTGCCGGTGCCTGTTGGGCGGTCTATATTATTTGCGGCCAAAAAGCCGGTGGTGACCACGGCCCTGGCACCGTGGCGGTCGGTTCGCTGATCGCCGCCGTGGTGTTCTGCCCGATTGGTGCCTGGCAAGCCGGTAGCGCACTGCTGAATATTGATATCCTGCCCGTCGCACTGGCGGTGGCCATTTTGTCTACCGCACTGCCCTACTCATTGGAAATTATCGCTCTGCCGAAAATTCCGGCGCGTACCTTCGGTACCCTGATGAGCCTGGAGCCGGCACTGGCGGCGCTTTCCGGCATGTTGTTCCTAAATGAACACCTGACCACGGTGCAATGGCTGGCACTGGCAGCGATCATCGCGGCTTCCATGGGCGCCACCCTGACCATCAAGCCAAAACCGCAAATCGAAAACCTGTCCTGAGGATCGACGACGCCTGCATTTGCCAAAAGCGGAATGCAGGCGGGTTAACTGTTTTCATACTGGCAAACAGGCATACTTTTCCGCGCAGTAACCCCCACGTTTTTATGGAACCGAGCCCGGCAGGGTTCACCACATGGAGAATTAAAGTGATTTATAACACTCTGTTTAACCCACGCTATGGCCGTGGGCTGTCACCGATACTGATCGAAACTCTCACCACCCTTCGTCAATACGATCTGCCTGAGCTGGCACTGGGGCGGCATGAGATCGACGGTGAAAAGATCTTTATGGACGTGATGACGCTAACCACCGGGTTGGCGGAAACCCAGCGCGCAGAGCTGCATCAGGAATATGCCAATATCCATCTGTTAATCAGCGGTGAAGAACGTATTGATTACGGCATGCCGGGTGACTGGCAAAGTGAATTGCCCTATGACGAAGTTCAAGATCTGCAACTGTTGAATATCAACCGCCATCGCCAGACGCTGACGATGTTTCCCGGCATGTACGCCATATTTTTCCCTCATGAGCCGCATCAAATCGGTTGTCAGTTGAACGCACCGATGCTGATTAAAATAGCGGTGATGAAAGTGCATTACACCCTGTTGCTGTAAACGGCCAGCCGGTCGAGATGGCCGGCTTTCCCGTGACCCGCTTTGAACAGTGAAAATTCACAGTGCTTTAATGCCGGGACAAATCGCGAATAAACACCTCGGCCTGCCCAGGTGAGCGCAGCCGGATAAAACGGATATGCTGATAGCGGGGATCACTCATGTCAGCCAGGTAACCGACCCGGTTTTTACGGTAGGTCTTGAGGGTCCACAGCACAATTGAATCGCGACTGAAAAAAGAACGACGGAAACTTTCACGATTGCCGGTGCCCGCCCACAACTCGGTACCGGACCATGCACGTGTAGTAGCTCGACGCACTGCCTGAAACAGCGTACGACAGAAACCATAATCCACCCACACCACCCAATCGACGCCATTCCACTTGACCGCTTTGGTTCGGCTATAGTTGCCATCAAGCACCCAGCCGCTTTCTGCCTCGGCCAAGACCTCTGCGACTCGCGCCAGGAACACATCATCGGGTGTGCCTTGCCAGTCTGACCGCCAAAACAACGGGTCCAACTCAATATGGGGCAGCGCAAGTGCTTGCGCCAACTGGCGTGCCAGGGTGCTTTTGCCACTGCCACTGGTTCCAACGACGTTGATTTTCATTGGCATCGGGTTCTGAAATAAGGGCAGAATATCTTAGCGGAGATGACATTGGCCTATCAATCTGAATTAACGGCCATTTCTGCAGTTGACCTTTAAATTTAAAGTGCAGCTTCATCCGATTGAAACAATAATAAGGATGATAATAAAATCGGTTTATAAAACATTACAAAATGAAATAAAAAATTAAATTAAAATTCAAACAGTTAAATTTAACCAAACCACTCTACACCTGTTAAATCACATTTTCAATTCGTCACTCCCTATTTATCCAATAGCCATTTTCGTCCTGCAGAAATCCCTGTCATTGCTATAATGACTCCCGACCCAAAATAGGACAACGCCACAACAAGAGGAGATCTGATATGAGTACCGCTAAACTGGTGAAAACGAAATCTTCTGAGCTGCTTTACACCCGCAATGACATGGACGAAAAAACCAAGCTGGACGCCATCAAGGCACTGAACCGCCAGGTTATCCAATTTATCGACCTGTCACTGATCACCAAACAGGCCCACTGGAACATGCGTGGCGCCAACTTTATTGCCGTTCATGAAATGCTGGACGGGTTCCGTACCGCGATCATCGATCATCAGGATACTTTTGCCGAGCGCATCGTGCAGTTGGGCGGCGTCGCCTTGGGCACCGTGCAGGTGGTGAACGATAAAACCCCGCTGAAAAGCTATCCGACCAATATCCACAGCGTGCAGGAACACCTGAAAGCGCTGGCCGATCGTTACGGTGCAGTGGCTAATGACATTCGCAAAGCCATCACTGAAGTGGAAGATGAAGATACGGCGGATATGTTCACCGCGGCATCCCGCGATCTGGACAAATTCCTGTGGTTTATCGAATCCAACATCGAATAAACCCCACTAAAAGTAACCCAAACGGCCCGCATCGCGGGATTGAACAGGCTGCGGGCTTTGCCCCAGCCTGTTTTTCTTTTTGCACGGCTTGAATTGCTCAAAAAACCGCCCATAGTAGATAAATCAGACGGCAGACGGTGCCACAAAAGTGAGGTGACCATGGCAAGCGGATGGGCGGCAGAAGGTGCCGTGCAGGATCAAATCGATTCCACCGTGGATGATGCCGTACAGCGTGCCAGACAGGCGCTGGGCCACGGCGAAAGTGAGCATTATTGTCAGGAGTGCGGGGAAGACATTCCTTTGGCGCGTCGGCAAGCGCTGCAAGGCGTGCGCTATTGTCTGGCCTGCCAAACCGAGCTGGATAAAAAACAGGCGGCGAGCAGCTTATATAACCGCCGCGGCAGCAAAGACAGCCAACTGCGATAACCTGATGGGCTTAAAGCCTTCCCGCCCTTTGTGACTGAACATTCCTGCACCAGATGCAACACCCTTGCTGCACAAAAGTTAGAGTTAGTTATCAGTATTGAAGCGAAATGGTTAACTATCGGTTGTTTCAGCACCATTATTTGGTTAATGATAGACGACTGCACCAACAGGTCACTCAAGGCACTATTTTGGGGCCCCAATAAAGTGCATAAAAATAATAATTCGATCTTCAAACACAACATCACAGCATAACTCTTTGTTTTTATAGTAGTTGAAAACATGGCACGATTTTTCCATGGCACCAACTGCAATATAAAAAATGGGTAATCCGCAACCTGTACAGGAAATTCCTCTCATGAAGTCAATTTTTAAAGTCTCCCTGGCCGCACTTTCGTTGGCCTTTGCCGTAAGCTCCCACGCAGCAGACAAACTGGTCGTCGCCACCGACACCGCATTCGTTCCTTTTGAGTTTAAGCAAGGCGACAAATATGTCGGCTTCGATATCGACCTGTGGGCCGCTATCGCCAAAGAACTGAAACTGGATTACACCCTGAAACCAATGGACTTCAGCGGTATCATCCCGGCACTGCAAACCAAAAACATCGATCTGGCGCTGGCCGGTATTACCATTACCGAAGAACGTAAAAAGGCCATCGAGTTCTCCGACGGCTACTACAAAAGCGGCCTGCTGGTGATGGTGAATGCCAACGACAACAGCATCAAGGGCATTGACGACCTGAACGGTAAAGTGGTGGCGGTGAAGAGCGGCACCGGTTCCGTTGATTACGCCAAACAACACATTAAAACCAAAGACCTGCGTCAGTTCCCGAACATCGATAACGCCTATATGGAACTGGGCACCAAGCGCGCTGACGCAGTGCTGCACGACACGCCAAATATCTTGTACTTCATCAAAACTGCCGGCGCCGGCAAGTTCAAAACCGTCGGTGAATCACTGGAAGCCCAGCAATACGGCATCGCCTTCCCTAAAGGCAGTGACGAGCTGCGCGTGAAGGTCAATGGCGCGCTGAAAACGCTGCGCGACAACGGCACCTACAACGAAATCTACAAAAAATGGTTCGGTACCGAACCTAAATAACGGATGAAGTCAGTCACTGATTCACTTGAGCACAGGGGTGGTGTCTTAGCCCCTGCGCTTTGTTGTATCTGATTCCCACGTTTGGGATCACCGGGAGAAAACACCATGCAGTTCGACTGGAGCGCCATCTGGCCCGCCATCCCCATCCTGTTAGAAGGCGCCAAAATGACCCTGTGGATTTCGGTCCTCGGTCTGATTGGTGGCCTGTTCATTGGCCTGGTGGCCGGCTTTGCCCGTACCTACGGCGGTTGGATTGCCAACCACGTGGCTCTGGTATTCATTGAAGTTATCCGCGGCACGCCGATCGTGGTACAGGTGATGTTTATCTACTTCGCCCTGCCGATGGCGTTCAACGATTTACGCATTGACCCGTTCAGCGCAGCGGTGGTCACCATTATGATCAACTCCGGTGCCTATATTGCGGAAATTACCCGTGGCGCCGTGCTGTCGATTCATAGCGGCTTCCGTGAAGCGGGCCTGGCATTGGGCCTGTCGCGCCGTGAAACCATCCGCTATGTGATTATGCCGCTGGCGCTGCGCCGCATGCTGCCGCCGCTGGGTAACCAGTGGATCATCAGCATTAAAGACACCTCGCTGTTTATCGTGATCGGCGTGGCGGAACTGACCCGTCAGGGCCAGGAGATTATTGCCGGTAACTTCCGCGCGCTGGAAATCTGGAGCGCCGTGGCGGTTATTTATCTGATTATTACCCTGGTGCTGAGCTTCGTGCTGCGTCGTCTGGAAAGAAGGATGAAAATCCTGTGATTGAATTTAAAAACGTCTCCAAGCATTTTGGGCAAACCCAGGTGCTGCACAATATCGACCTGAAAATTAACCAGGGTGAAGTGGTAGTGATTATCGGGCCTTCCGGTTCCGGCAAATCCACGCTGCTGCGCTGTATCAACAAGCTGGAAGAGATCACCAGCGGCGATCTGATCGTCGACGGGCTGAAAGCTAACGATCCCAAGGTTGACGATCGGCTGATCCGTCAGGAAGCTGGCATGGTGTTCCAACAGTTCTACCTGTTCCCACACCTGACCGCGCTGGAAAACGTCGCCTTTGGCCCCATTCGCGTGCGTGGACTGAAAAAGTCGGATGCGGAAAAGCTGGCACGTGACCTGCTGGCCAAAGTGGGCCTGGCTGAGCGTGCGCACCACTATCCTTCAGAGCTTTCCGGCGGCCAGCAACAACGCGTGGCCATCGCCCGTGCGCTGGCGGTGAAGCCGAAAATGATGCTGTTCGATGAACCGACCTCCGCGCTTGACCCGGAACTGCGCCATGAAGTGTTGAAGGTGATGCAGGATCTGGCGGAAGAAGGCATGACCATGGTGATTGTCACCCACGAAGTCGGCTTTGCCGAAAAAGTGGCGTCACGTCTGATCTTTATTGATAAGGGACGGATTGCGGAAGACGGCAATCCACATGAGTTGATCAACAACCCGCCAAGCCCACGCTTGAAAGAGTTCCTGCAGCACGTTTCCTGATTTATCCTGTTCAACGGCGGGCGTACTCTGCGCCCGCCGTTTTTATTTAGCACGCGTTCCCACTCCCCGCCTCGTATCATTTCTTACTATATTGCTTGTTTTTATTAACATTTGTATTCAATCCGCCGATTTACAGAGCCCCAAGAGAGGATAAATGCCCGCAACCGCATGCTCCCGATTCGGTTCTCATCTGCGAGAACGTTGGTTCCCCCTGCTACTGCTGCTGTTCATCTGCGTCGCTTCCCCATTGGCGCTGGCGCAACCCACGCAAAATACCGCGCCCAGCGACCAGACCGAGCAGCAAAAGGCTTCCTACACCGCACTGGCTGATATTCTGCAGGACGACAAGGCCCGCGCAGCGCTGATCGACCACCTCAGACAGGCGGCAGATGAATCGCCCAAAACCCAGACGAAACCCGCCGCGTCAGAAACGCCCGAGTCGCTGAGCGACAACCTGAGCAGTTTGGCGCAAGGGGGCATCAGCACGGTCAACCAGCGGTTAAACTCGCTGCAAAAGCTGATCGACTCCGGACCCAAACGCACCTTTAATCCCGACAGTTTTTTCCGAGCCTTGGGTTATTTTCTGCTGACGGTCGCGGTCACCTTTGCCCTGTTCCATCTGATCCGGCGGCTGATCCGCCCGCTGTACAAGCGGATGGGCAGTTGGGGCCACAACGCCAAACTGCAGCAGGGGCCGTGGTACAAGCTGCCCACGGCAATCCTCGCGGCCTTCGCCGTCGATCTGCTGGTATTGTTACTCGCACTGGCTGCGGGTAACCTGTTTGCCCACCATGTTAATGCCGACAGCACGACCATCCTGCGCTTGCAAACTCTGTTTCTCAGCGCCTTTGCGGTTATCGAATTTTTCAAAGCCGTGCTGAGACTGATTTTTTCGCCTGACTTTGATTATCTGCGTCCCTTTGCATTTAGCGATGCCAGCGCCCACTACTGGAATAAACGCCTCGCCTGGCTAAGCGGCCTGATTGGCTACGGCCTGATGGTGGTAGTGCCGGTGGTCGCGACACAAATCAGCTATCCGGCCGCCGCGGCCGCTAATCTGGTGATCATGTTGGCGCTGACGCTGTACGCAGTGGCGCTGATCCTGCGCAACCGTAAACCAATACAACAACAGATTAACCTGCTGGCCGAACGATCCATGGCGTTCTTCAGCATCATTCTGCGTGGGCTGGGCCATGTCTGGCACCTGCTGGCAATCGCATATTTCCTGGTGTTATTTGCGCTGTCACAGTTTGATATCGGTAACAGCCTGCGCTTTATGATGACCGCAACGGTGAAAAGTCTGGTAGCCATCGGTGTCGGCGCATTGCTCTCCGGCATGCTGACCCGCTGGATTTTCCGCCGCATTTCACTGCCGGATGACGTCAACCGGCGCTACCCGATGCTGGAACGGCGCATTAACTCCTATATCCCCAATGGCTTAAAGATACTGCGGGTGATGGTGGTGCTGGCGGTAACACTGCTGTTGTTTGACGCCTGGCACCTGATCAATCTGTATCAGTGGGCCGGCAGCGAGAACGGCAAAAAAATCATTGGCGGGCTGGTACATATCCTGCTGATTATGGTGGTCGCCGTCTTCAGCTGGACGCTAATGGCCAGCATTATCGAACACCGCCTGGCGTTGGAACTGAGCAACGGCATCCGCCCGAGCGCGCGTGAACGCACATTATTGACGCTGTTTCGCAACGTGCTGGCCATCGTGATCAGTACCATTACCATCATGATTGTGCTGTCACAGGTGGGGATTAATATTGCGCCCCTGCTGGCCGGGGCCGGGGCACTGGGCCTGGCCATCAGCTTTGGTGCGCAAACGCTGGTGAAAGACGTGATCACCGGCGTCTTTATCCAGTTCGAGAACGGCATGAATACCGGCGAGTATGTCACCGTCAGCGGCATTACCGGCACGGTGGAACGCATGACCATCCGTTCGATCGGCCTGCGGGACGACTACGGCGTGTATCACATCGTCCCCTTCTCTTCGATCACCACACTGGCCAACTATGCCCGCGAATTTGGCGTATACCGCGCCAACTACAGCGTGAGTCGTGATGAAGACATTGATCATGTTCATGAGGTACTGCATCAGGCGGTAGACGCGTTGAAACAGGACGAGCAGGTGAAGCACTTCCTGGTGGGTGAACCGGTATTCAATGGCGTGGTGGCACTCGGTGACCGTTCCTTCACTACCCGGGTGACCGTGCGTACTCAGGCGTTGAAACAATGGGTGGTGCAGTATGCACTCGACCGTCTGGTGAAAATGCATTTTGACCAGGCCGGTATCACCATGCCGCAGCAGGCCATGCAGCTTTCTTATACTCCGGGCTCAGAGCAGCCGACGTAAGTAGAAACAGACGCTAACCCCAACAGGGGTTAGCGTCACAAGTTTCAGTGCAACGCCCCACCTTGTTTTACCGAGGTAAACGTCTGCATCAGCTTCACCACATCCTGCATGCCAACATTCACCTGATTGATCACTTCCCCGGCATCGTGCGTCAGGGTAACGCCGCCGCCCGCCTGCTCCACGCACACCGCCATCCCGGCGATCGCCGCCGCCACACCCTGTTGAATGTCTTTGGTGATACGCTCAATTTCAGTCGCTGCCTGGCGCGACTGCTCTGCCAGAGTACGTACTTCGTTAGCGACTACGGCAAACCCACGCCCGTGCTCCCCCGCATGTGCCGCCTCAATAGAGGCGTTGATTGCCAGCAGATTGGTCTGGGCGGCAATTTTACGGATCGCCTCCACCATGGTGCCTATCTGTTGTGAACCGTTGCCCAGTTCGCTGACCACCGCCGAAGTATCGCGCGCCGCCGCTTCCACCTGCTGCATGCCCGCCACTGCCTGCTGTACGATCACCGCCCCTTGCGCAGCGGTCCGGTCGGTATCCAGAGAAAGATGGTGTGCGTTACGTACCATCTCTTCCTCGTGCTGTTGCTGGATCATCAGCCGGGTAATGTCCTGGGCGATTTTAACCACTTTCACCAGTCGCCCTTCCTCATCGAGGATCGGGTTATAGCTGGCCTCCAGCCAGACCCGTTCCCCGCGACGGTTTACACGTTCAAAGCGCCCGGTGATAAACTCGCCGCGCGCCAAACGTTGCCAGTGCTGACGGTAATCGTCAGAGGCGGCAAACTCAGGCGGGCAAAGCACTGCATGCGACTGCCCGCGCGCTTCCTCCAGCCGATAACCCATTAAGTTCAACATATTGTCATTAGCATCGAGGATCTTTCCCTGTGCGTTGAAAGTGATCATCGCCATGGATCGATTTAACGCGGCCAATAAACTCTGATGTTCCTGCGCCTGGATAATACGTTCCGTCACCACGCTGGCGATCTTGACGATCTCCACCACCCGCCTCTGCTTGTTCAAAACCGGGGTATAGGTGCCCTGCAGCCATACGACTTCACCGTCTTTGCGAAGGCGTTTGATATTGTCGGTAATCGGCTTACCCTGATTTAACATATCCCAGTGCTTGCGGTAGGTCGCACTCTCGGCATATTGCGAGTCGCAAAAAATACGGTGGTGTTGACCGATCACTTCCTGACGCTGGAATCCCATAGTTTGTAGAAATAAATCATTGGCGCGCAGCACGGTGCCATCGGGTTTAAATACAATCATGGCAACGGCATTTTCTATCGCGTTCAATTCCGCGCGGCTGTGGGTATTTAACTGACTGAATCGTAAAAGCATAGAGTAAGGATCCTTCTGGCAGATGATTTAGCGAACAAACGCTTTTCATTTTATTTTTTCTGCACACCGCGCCCACACGCAGGCGTGCATCAGCCGGAGAAATGGACAGGCCTTATTCTCCAGACAGATTACGCTAACCGGGATAAATATATAAATTCAGTAAAGTAACTATTATTTTTTGAATAAATAATTAAATCAGGATTTTTATTAGGTGTAACTGCATTGAGAATAACGCAAGTTTAAGAAATTGAAAGGAAAACGCGAAATATTATTGGCGCCGGTTAAATAACAGGCGCCGGGGAAATTAACGCCAGCGTTCTGCCGCCCAGGCGGCCTGCTGTTCTGCGTCATGGAAGGTCCAGGCGACGAAGCGGCTGATTTTTTGCCCCTGCGCCATCTCGATGGTGCGGACTTCTGCCGCCCCCGCCAGCTTCAACGCGTGATAAATCGATGGCAAGGTGGTGTGTTTGGAAATCAGCGAGGTGAACCACAGGCAGTTCTGCGCCTTGCTGACGCTTTCCTCTACCATTTTACGCACGAAGGCTTCTTCGCCACCTTCACACCACAGCTCGTTATTTTTGCCACCGAAGTTCTGTACCGGCTTGTCGGCCACTTCGCCTTTGCCCAGCTTGTGCAGTTTGCGGCGGGTGCTGGCCTGCGATTCCTGTTCGGAACCGTGGAATGGCGGGTTACACAGCGTGGCGTCAAACTTCTCAGCCACCCCAATGATGCCGTTAAAGATAAACTCCGGCTGCTTTTGCAGGCGCAGACGCACGCTGTTTCTCAGCGTCGGGTTCATTTCGACGATCATTTTGGCCGAATTGAGCGATACCGGGTCAATCTCCGAACCGGTAAAACGCCAGCCGTACTCGCGCAGGCCAATGATCGGATAAATGCAGTTGGCACCAATACCCACGTCTAGGATCGCCACGCCTTTACCGCGCGGGATCTCACCGTCGTTGCTGGTCGCCAGTAGGTCGGCCAGATGGTGCAGGTAATCGGAGCGCCCAGGGATCGGCGGGCACAGGTAATCGGCAGGAATGTCCCAATGCTCGATACCATAAAAATGTTGCAGCAACGCACGGTTGAGCATTTTAACCGCCGCCGGATCGGCAAAATCTACCGAGATATCGCCCCAGGCGTTCGGCTTGACGAACGGCTCCAGCCCCGGGCAACTGGCGATCAGCGCCGGGAAATCATAGCGTGAGCGATGACGGTTACGCGGGTGCAGTCCGCTTTTCTGCTGCGGGAAGCTTTTCTTTTTTTCCACCGTGACGGGCTCTCTTAAAGGTATTTCTGGCGCGTAAGATACCATAAAGCAGCGGCAAACTTGCAGACGACGGGAAACGCGTCAGAATAAAAGCTCTGTTTCCCTATCTCAGGTCATCTATGAGCAGTGAGTCCCGTTATTACTATGAACCCGCCGCAGGCCATGGTTTGCCGCATGACCCGCTAAACGCCATCGTCGGCCCGCGCCCCATCGGTTGGATCTCATCGGTCAGTGTCACCGGCCAGCGCAACCTGGCACCCTACAGCTTTTTCAACTGCTTCAATTACCGCCCGCCGATCATCGGCTTCGCCAGCACCGGCTGGAAAGACAGCGTGGCGAACATTGTCGAGACAGGGGAATTTGTCTGGAACCTGGCGACTCGCCCATTGGCCGATGCCATGAATAACAGCTCCGCCAGCCTGGCACGCGGGGAAGATGAATTTGCTTTTGCCGGTGTGACACCATTACCCAGCCGTCGGGTGAAGGCCGAACGCGTAGCAGAAAGCCCGGTGAACTTTGAATGTCGCCTGTCGCAATGCATTCAGTTGCAAAGTGCCGGCGGCGAAAAAGTGGAAACCTGGCTGATACTGGGGGAAGTGGTGGCGGTGCATATCGATCCCGCACTGCTGGACGAACATGGCGTCTATCAGACCGCCGCCGCCGAGCCTATTCTGCGTGCAGGGGGCCCAACCGCTTACTACGGCATCTCGGAACTGCACCGTTTCGATCTGACCCGGCCGGATGCGCAAAAGCGCTGAATGACCTCATATTTTTGATAAAGAGCCCACCGATACGCGTGATCGGCGGGCTTTTTCATTGGATTCAGACCAGACGCGCGTTAATCGCTGCCGCGAAATCACCACACATTTTTTCATCGCCTTCGGCGTTATCCGCCAGCACCTGCTCGCCATCCACCACGCGGATATGCGCCGCCAGATCGAAGTCTGCCGCCGGTTGAGGCCGGGCAGCCGCTGCCGCGATGGTCTGCTGCGCATCCTGCCACGCCTGCGCCACCGTCTGGTTACAGGCCTGCGCCAGATAGTCCGGATTAAAACCTTCACCGGTCAGACTGCGTAGCGTCTCATCGTGACTGACACCGTTACCCGGCAGCCAGTAGTGGCGTGCCAGATCCGGGCCAATCGCCGGGTTATCGGTGAGGTAACCGTCACGCTGCAGGAAGAAGTGACGCGTCTGTTCGACCGCCATCAGCGCCAACAGATAGCCCTGATAGGAACAGGCAGACTCCAGCGACAACAAATGCGGGATCGCCAGCGTCGGGCGCGGGCTGCCGCTGATGCCCAGTATTTTGTGCTCAACTTCACGCGCCAGCGCGGTAATCGCCTCCGGCGTGCACTGCTGTTCATCCCACTGATACAACGCCCACTCAAAGTACGGCACCAGCAGAATATGGCGCTCGTTGAACGCACGCATCGGCTGACGCGCAGCGATGCTGGCCTCAATCAGCGTATCCGGCACCGGCTCGCCAGCGGCGTTTTTCGCATAGCGTTTCAGCCAATCGGCGTCGTCCAGCAGGCTGTCGCAGAACATCGACTGGGTTTCGGCATAGGCCATAGACGTCGGCGGGAACTCCTGCGAGAAACAGGGGGCATTCTGGCAGATATTGGCGAAGTGAGCGGCATGGCCCCCCTCGTGGAACAGCGTATTCAGGCCATGAGCCCCGCTACCCACCTGATCCGGCTGCGCCAGACTGGTGAAATTAATCCGTGCCGGCAACCATTTCCCCTGCTGGATAAACGGCGGCACCGGCCCATGCATAAAGCCATTTTCATACTTGCCCTCACGCACCAACAGATCGAGATCCATCTGCGCGCCGCGAAAACCGATGTGCAGTCGTTTGAAGCTGTTGCTCCAACGCTCAAGCGACTGGGCGAACGGGAAGTAAGGATTCAGTTGGCGGGTCACGTCACCGGCGCTGGCAAAGCGGACGTTCCAGGGCTCCAGTGCCTGTTCGCCCTTTTGCGCTGCCAACTGCTGCAGGCTGCGTGAATTGGCTTCACGGGTTTGCTGTTCGAAGCGATCCAGAATGGCGAACAGCTGCTCCGGCGTCATGCGCTCGGTTTTATTGACCTTGTAGTCGAAATAGTTACGAAAGCCCATCTGACGCGCAAAGCGGTTGCGCAGGCTAATCAGCTCCGGCAGGCCGTTATGCAGCAGCCACTGCTCCAGCTCACGCAACGCATGCTGCGAGCTGCGGCGATAGTCTTCATTTTCATTGGTGGCCTGATTGGTCAGCAGTTCGCCGAGCGAGGCGTTCACCCGCTGCCCCGCGGCATTCAGATGGCTGACCGGGTTGGCCTTGCGCCGGGTATAAAGGTCCGCTTCGGCGCTGATGATGTGATCCAGCAGCGTCTGGGCCTCGGCATCTTCAATGGCGTTACAGTCAAAGAAACGCAGCCAGCCGTTCAGCCCGTGTTGCAAGGCGTCGCGCTGCGCATCCTGCGGCAGGACCTCCAGCCCGGCGAGCAACTGACGGATCTCCGCCAATCGACGCGGCTCAGCGATAAAGCGTTTATAGGCGCTTTCCGCCGCCGAGAAGCGTGCAGAAACATCGTCACCGCCAGTGCCCATATAGTTCTGCCAGAACAGATCTTCTTTGGTGCGGTGAACCTCAAGGTAATCCTGATTCAATTGATTGAAGTAATCGAGAGCCTGTTGCATAACCATCCTTTCAGCCGATTCGCGAAGTATTCCAGTATAGACGATGGGTTTTACGCGCTGCGTAAACGCTCCAGTCCCTGCTCCAGGCTGCCGACTTCACCGGTAGCCAGCAAACAGCAGGCAATCTGGCGCTGGATCGCCAGTGGGATTGCCACTTCCCCCGCCAGACAACGTTCGGTCCAGCGTGCGGTGGTTTCGGCATCTTTTGCTGCCGGCAGATCAGGCACTTCATCCTGCCCCGGCCGCTCCAGCAGCACCTGCTGCTCGCCGTTAACGATGTAATGGATCTGCGGGCAACGCTGCGGATTGGCATAGGCCTCGCCTTCGGTACCGTGCATCAACAACCCACGGGCGCCGATCTGGCGGAAAAACGAGGCCACCCGACCAACGTATTCCGGGTGCGACACGCTGGCGATACGCAGCACATCCTGCCCGCCAAAAGGCGTGGCCAGTTTGGCCAGCGTATGGGCGCTGTTACGCACTCCCATGCGCCAGCGCATGCCAAGCTGACGATCCAGAGGTGCAGACAAGGCTGAAACCGGGATAAACACCGCTTCACCCTGATCCAGACGCTGCTGGGCATCGGCGGCGTCTTGCGACCAGGGCAGGCCCAACGCCTGAAAAGTTTCGGCACTGGTGACACGGGTGCTGTCATCCAACACGCCATGCACCACGACCGGCAGACCGACACGCTTGAGCAACAGCGCCAGCAGCGGCGTCAGGTTCGCCTGTTTGCGCGCACCGTTATAGCTCGGCAACACCACCGGCATCGGCCGCCCTTGTGGTGCCTGCAGACACATCACCTGCTGCTGCATCGCCTGGTAAAAACCGAGCATTTCCTCTTCGGCTTCCCCTTTGATGCGCATGGCAATCAGGATGCCACCCAGTTCCAGCTCGCCCACTTCACCGGCCAGCATCTTTTGATAGAGCTGAAAGGCGGTTTCCCGGTCCAGATCGCGCGCATGGTTCTTGCCACGGCCTATTTCTTTGATAATTTTGGTGTAATCCATCGTCTGCGTTCCCCTGATTCAGTCTGGGTTCAGCATACCTTATCCACGCCGCCGCTCAACCTCATCCGCCAGTCGTTGCTGGTCTGCATCACCGGTACGCAGCCCGGCAATCACCCCGTCAACGTCTTCGGCGCTGCGGTTCTGGCTCATCTTCCCTTTGCCTTCACGGCGAGTCACGACGATCTCGATGCCGACAATGCCCTTGATTTGCGCCGCAATGTAATGGGCCGGGGCGTCGTCGATGCGCCAGGGTTCAGGCTGACGTCCTTCCTGCAATGCCGTCAATCCTTCCAGCTGTTGCCGCAACCAGCCCGCGTCCTCCGTTACCCTGGGCACGCCGTGCAGTTGCACCACGCTGTAATTCCAGGTCGGCACCACCTTGCCGGTCTGACGCTTGGTTTCATACCAGCCGGGCGAGATATATCCCTCTGGCCCCTGAAATATCACCAGGCATTCCTGCACCTTCTGTAACAACGCCCAGTGGGGATTGGCGCGGGACAGGTGCGCCCGCAGCACCACGTTTCCCTGCTCATCGGCATCAATCAAAAACGGCAGCGGGTCGGCTACCAGGCTCTGCTCACCCTGGCTGATTAACATGCCCAGCGGGTGGGCACGAACCAGCGCAATTTGGCTTTCCAGGCAGTCATCACGAAATGAAGCGGGTTGATACATGGCGTTGGGCGTCCTTTAGCGTAATCGGGGAGATGAAATAGCAATAACACTCACCCGCGGTTTACTGAAGAGCCACTTTGCGCTGTTGTTGGATGATCCACCTCAGCAGCACAAAGGCGACAACCATCGCCAGCAGGTTGTAAACCATTGCCCCGGCAAACGCCTGCTCATAGCGTTCAGCACCCGCGCCACCAGCCAGCAAAGGGACAAAAAATGCGCCACTGGCGGCAATCCCCAGTGCGCCGCCGACCTGCTGCACGGTGGAAATCACCCCGGCGGCCATCCCCGCCTGCTGCTGTTTTGCCAGTCCGAGCACCAGATTAAGCAACGGCGTCATGCTCAGTGCCTGGCCAAAGCCCAGGATCACCAGCCCCGGCAACAACCACAGTGGCTGCACCAGCGCCGCCCCCCACAATACCTGTGCCACCAGCAGCGCCATCCCCGCGGCGTAAATCACCACGCCAAGTGCCAACACACCATTGCCCCAACGCTGCGCCAACATCGGTGCCAAAAATGAAGCCAGCATGAAAGCCACGCTGGCGGGGGCAAACAGGCTGCCGGCCTGAAACGGCGTCAGGCCAATGCCTGCCTGTAGCAGCAGGGCAAAACATAGGAAGAACGAAGAAGCAGTCGAGTAAATCGCCAGCACCACCACCACGCCCGGGGCGAAACTCCCCTGCCGCAGCAACGCCGGATCAAGCACTGCGTCCCCGGCACCCAGCGCCAGTCGGCGTTCCCAGCGAATAAAGCCCCACAGCACCGCCACGCTCAGCGCCAGCGCAGGCAATACCCACCAGGGCCAGCCGCGTGACGGCCCTTCCAGCAACGGAACCAGCAACAGCAGCAACCCGCTGGCCGCCAACAGCAGGCCAACGCCGTCCAGCCGCTGTGCCTGTTCAAGGCGTGACTCGGGAATGCGCCGCGCTGCCAGCATCGCCAGCGCACCCACCGGCAGATTGATCAGGAAAATCATCCGCCAGCCGCTGCCGAAAATATCGGCTTCAATAATAAAGCCACCGAAGATCTGACCGAAAATGGCCGCCAGCCCCAGCGTCATGCCCAGCCAGGCAAAGGCGCGCCGCCGCTGGTGCTCACTGTAAAGCACGCGCAACAGCGCATAGATCTGCGGGAACAACAACGCCGCCGTTGCCCCTTGCAGAAAACGCGCCACGATCAGCAGGCTGAGGGAGGTCGCCATACCGCACAGCGCCGACGTCAGCGTAAAGCCCAACATGCCAAGGCTAAACATGCGACGGCGACCAAAGCGATCGCCCAGCCGCCCACCGGCAATCAGTAACACACCGAATGCCAACTCATAACCAGCAATAATCAGCCCGATGCCGGCAAAGTCGGCGGCGAACTGCTGCTGGATCACCGGGGCGGCCACGTTCACCACAAACAGGTCAAACACCGTCACAAAACCGCCCAGCAACAACACCGGTAACCCAGGCAGACGACGATCGTCCTCCACTAATGACTGTTCCATAAATACCTCCAAAGATTGGGATGGCGGCAGTATGGAACATGTCCTAAACTGTTACTATATAGCCAGTTATACTATTACTAACAGCAACAGGACAGCCGCTATGCCACCGCGCACCCTCAACCGAACCCGTCAGGATCTGGCGGACTTTTTGCGTCAAAAGCGGGAGAAATTATCACCGCAGGCCGTCGGCTTACCGAGTGGTACCCGACGCCGGACGCCGGGGCTGCGGCGCGAAGAAGTGGCCGCACTGGCAGGGGTGGGCCTTACCTGGTACACCTGGCTGGAACAGGGGCGAGAGATCAACGCCTCGGTAGATTTTCTGGAAAACCTGGCAAGGGTGCTGAAGCTGGATGCCACCGGGCGCTACCATCTGTTTTTACTGGCGCATCAGCGGCCGCCGGTGCCGGTAGGCCATCAATGGTGTCAGGTATCGCCGCTGGTACGCCGCCTGCTGGACGACCTGAAACTGCGCCCGGCCTACGTCATGAACCTGAGCTGGGACATCATCGCCTGGAACCCGGCGGCGGATCGGCTGTTCGCCATCGGCGATCGCCCGGCGCAACAACGCAACATGCTGTGGATGCTGTTCGCCGATCCACAGCTCAACCAGCGGCTGATGGAGTGGCAGGCGCAAGCGCCGCAAATCCTGGCCAGCTTTCGCCGCGACTATGCCCGCGCACCGGAAGACGCCACCATGCAACAGCGGGTTCAGACGCTGGAGCAAGTATCACCGCAGTTCCGCCAGCTGTGGCAGCAGCATGATATTCACGGCCTCTGCCAGGGGCAGCGGACTTTCACGGTGCCGGGTGCCGGCCAGGTGACGTTCGAACATGCGTCGTTCATTGTCGATGAGGAAAATCATTTGCGACTGGTGATGTACAGCGCGCTGGCTCAGTGCCCGGCCAGCGCGGCATTTGAAGCGTTATTGCAGGCTTAAGGCTATTTGCGGCTGTCAAAAATCAGCTTGCAGGCCAGCCCGGCGAATACGCCACTCAGCAGGTAGTTCGGCCAGCGCGCGCTGAAGCGGCGGCCGACGAAACGGCTTTTCATGCTGCTGACCGCCATGATCAACCCGCCGTTAATCAGCAGCCCCACCAGATTCAGCACCGTCGCCAGTAACAGCATCTGCACCACCAACGAACCGGCCTGCGGATCGATAAACTGCGGGAACAATGCCAGAACGAACAGCGCCATTTTGGGATTGAGGATGTTGGTGAACAGCCCCTGTCGAAAAATCCGCATGGCCGGTACTGCCGCTAACCCGGCAGAAGCCTGCAAACTGCTGCCGGTTCGCAGCGTTTTCCAGGCCAAATACAGCAAATAGGCTGCCCCCAACATGCGCACCGCGTCATAGGCCAGCGGCACCGCAACAAACAGTTGTGACAGGCCTAACGCCGCCGCCAGGGCGTGGCAATAGGTACCAAGCTGGATCCCCGCCAATGACGCGAACCCCGCGCGACGCCCCTGACTGACGCTGCGCGAAACGATCAGCAACATATCCGGGCCGGGAGTCACCGTCAGCGCCAGACAGGCGCCGGAAAACAACAAAAGTGTGGAAGCATCAACCATAAATCACCTGCTGCACCGTAGTGGAAAACAGGTTTTATCATAGCCCTGACGCCGCCGTTTACCAGTGGCAAATCACTGCCACGGCGCTTTGGGGGTAAAAGCCGCCAGCAGGGCGTCAATCGCCACCCGTATCCGCAGCGGCATGGTGGTGCCTTTTAGCCAGACCACGTGGATCGCCAACCCTGCGCCGCAGCTGCCTGGCAAGATCTCACGCAACGTTCCCGTCGTCAGTGCATCGTGCGCCAACCAACGCGGCAGCATGGCAATACCCTGTCCGGCGCAGGCGGCGCTAAGTACCGCCTCCATATTCCCCAACCGCAAGCGGGTCGGCGGCAACAGTCGCTGGGGTTTACCCTGCTCATCCAGCAAGTGCCAGAGCTGGCTGCGCCCGTCACGCAGCATGCCAATCGCCTGATGCTGCACCAGCTCAGCCAACCTGCCGGGCTGCCCCTGCCGTTTTAGATAAGCCGGAGCGGCGCAAAGTATTTGCTGCTGCTCACCCAATTGGCGTGCGGTGATCGCGGCGGCATCACCGGGCGAGCCAATACGCACCGCCAGATCGATCCCCTCTTCCGCCAGATCTGCCGCACGGTTGGAAAACAACGCCTCGATCTGCAACTGCGGGTAGCGATCCGCCAACGCCAGCAGCGGCGGCATCACCCATTTTTGGCCAAACAACACCGGCAGTGACACCCGCAGTCGCCCCTCCGGCGTGCGGGCACGGGCTGCCAGTTGGCTTTCCGCCGCCTCCAGTGCCGCCAACGCTTTCAGGCAATCGTCATAAAATAACTGCCCTTCGTCGGTCAATGACAGGCTGCGCGTAGTGCGCTGAAATAACCGCACCTGCAGGCGTTGCTCCAGCCGCGCCACCGCTTTACCCACGGTTGAGCGCGAAAGCCCAAGCTGTTCGGCCGCGCGACTAAAACCCCCGGCCTGAACCGCCTGCACAAAAGCGCGGATCGCATGTAACCGTTCGCTGGAGATCATGGTGATTCCTTTATTGGCGATATTATTTCGCCTATTAAACGATGAAACGCCGCCACTGGCTACAGCAAGCCCTGAGTAAACTGAATGCACTCTTTTCAACCGGGAAATACCTCATGAGCGAACACAGCGAAACCCTGACCGCTACCGGAACTCCCCGTTTGTGGCGATTGCTAATCGGCATCAGTATCGCCAGCTTTTTGGGCTGTATCGATTTCACCATCGTCAATACCACCATTCCGGCGATCCAGCGTGAACTGACAACCAGCCTGAGCAGCGTGCAATGGGTGATGACCCTGTTCGTGATGGCGCTGTGCGCCTTTATGGTCAGCGCGGGGCGGCTGGCCGATTTATACGGCCGTCGTCGGGTGCTCTACTGCGGGATGCTGGTATTTGCCGGCGCTTCGCTGGGGGCCGGGCTGGCAGGCAGTATTGAGCAGCTCAACGTCTGGCGCTTTGTGCAAGGCGCAGCCTGTGCGGTGCTGTACACCGCGACCACCGCCATTGTCGCCGATGCCTGGCCGCCACGGCAGCGCGGCCGGGCGATTGGCATTTTACTTGCGGTCAACGGACTGGGCTTGGCTATCGGCCCGGTCGCCGGTGGCTTGCTGGTCGGTTCGCTGGGCTGGCGTTGGGTGTTTCTGCTGAACGTACCGCTGATCGCACTGAGTTTTGCCTTCTGCCTGGGCACGGTGCAGGAGTCACGCGCCCAGCAAGGGGCCCGGCTGGATATTCCCGGCCTGCTGCTGTTGGTGATTGGCGTCGCCAGCCCGTTGCTGGCCATCAGCCAGGGCGGTCAATGGGGCTGGCTAACTGCGAAAACCGGGCTGACGATGGCAGTAGCTATCACCGCTCTGGCCTTGCTGCTGCCGGTTGAACGCCAGGCGCCTTCCCCGCTGGTGCCACTGGCACTGCTGCGTCACCCGGCTTTATTGCGCGTCTGTCTGTTAAGCGCGCTGTTGGCCTTCTTCTACTGCGCCGCCTTCTTCCTGATGCCTGTTTACCTGGAAAGCACCCGCCACTACGACGGCGTGATGCTGGGGTTATTGCTGTTGCCCACCACCGCCGTAATGGCGTTGATCTCCCCCTGGGTCGGCAGGTGGGTGGATAAATCCGGCCCGCGACCGGCGTTGATCCTCGGTTTTGCTGCCCTGGCCGCCTCTGCTGCATTGCAAAGCCGATTTAACCTCGGCAGCCCGCTTCCGTTGCTGCTCGGGGCCTTCGCCCTGATGGGGCTGGGCTGGGGCTGCATTCTTGGCCCGCTGGTGTTGGCGACGCTCAGCACCGTCAGCGAGGCACAAAGCGGCGGCGCGCTGGGCATCACCTGGACGCTGCACAACCTTGGCGGCGCAGTGGGCCTGGCCGTGGCGGCGCTGATTTACCCGACCTATGGCTATCAGGCGGTGATGCTGTTGCTACTGGCGCTGTCACTGTTCGGGTGCCTGCTTGCCGCCTGGCGCAGCCGTTAGCCGACCCCGGCGCTCACCCAGCAGGTTCATGCCCGCGGCCGCCAGCAGGATGATGGCCGCGCCGGCAAACTGCAGCGCCACCAACCGATGACCAAATGCCAGCCGGTCTACCAGCATGGCGGCAATCGGATAAATAAACGACAGTGAGCCGATCAGGTTGGTCGGCAACTTTTGGATCGCGCCATACAACAATACGTACATGATCCCAGTGTGTAATACCCCGACCGTCACCAACATGCCCCACTGTCCGGCACTGGCCGAGGCATGGAAATCCACCAGCGGTAACAGCATCACCACGCCGACCGTGACCTGGATCAGCGCAATCAGGTGCGGCGGCGTCCCTTTCAGTCGTTTGGCGGCCAGCGCCATCAGGGCATAGAAAAATGCCGCCCCCAACGCCAGCAGAATGCCCATCAGGTAGTTGTTCTGTCCACCCGCCTGTTTCGGCTGCGCCAACACCACCAGCATCATGCCGACAAATGCCAGCACCAACCACAGCAGTTTGCGGGCGGTCAGCTTCTCGCCGAGGAACAACGCGCCCAGCGCCACCAGCATAAACGGCTGGGTGTTGTACACCGCGGTGGCGATGGAGATCGACGCATAAGAATAAGCAGCAAACAGCAGCAACCAGTTGATCACCAGCGCGACGCCACCGGCAATCGCCACCAGCAGCGTAGTGCGCGTCAAAATATCACGTCGCAGTTGGCCCAGCGTCGCGCAGATGGCCAGCAGCACCAGCGCGCCCACCGCACAGCGCCAGAACACCACGTTAATCACCGGTTGGCCGGACATCAGCACAAACCAGCCAATGGTGCCGGAAATCAGCATCGCGGCGATCATCTCCAGCGAGCCGCGTTTTATCTCTGCATTCATGGTTGTTTCCTCAGGGTAGCCCAATACGCTTATCTTGCGGCTTTCCCGCACCGGTTTCCATGGCATAAAAAAGGCCATTATGCTTAACTGCCTTTTTATCGAAGGCATAAAACATAAATAACCTAATGGAGGATTTATGGATGATATCGATCGCCAGATCCTGACCCTGCTGGCCGAGGATGCACGGGTATCGCTGAAAACCCTCAGTGCCCGCGCCGGGCTGTCGTCACCCAGCACTTCAGAGCGACTGCGGCGGCTGGAAGAAAGTGGTGTGATCCGGGGATACACCCTGAACGTCGATTTACAGGCGTTGGGCTACGCTTTTCAGTCACTGGTACGTATCAAACCGCTACCGGGCATGCTGAAGAAGGTTGAACAGATGATCCAGGCGACCCCGGAGGTGATTGAGTGTGACAAGGTGACCGGCGAGGACTGCTTTATCGTGCGTCTGGTGGCGCATTCGATGGAGCAACTCGACCAGACCCTGGATCGTCTGGCCGAGTGCGCGCAAAGCAACACGTCTATCGTCAAAACCACGCCGGTGAAGCGCCGCCTGCCGCCGCTGCTTTGATTAACGTGTACGTCGACGGGCGAACGGATCCTTGCGCTTTTTGTCTTTTTTTTCTGCCGCAGCGGCAGATTTGACCGCGGCCAGGTGCGCCTTGTCAGCTTCAGGGACTTCGCGCTGTTCGATAGGGAACACCGGCAGTGCCGCCAGCAAACGCGAGCCGTAGCTTTTGGTCAGCAGGCGACGATCGTAAATCACGATCTCGCCGTGGCATTCATTACTGCGGATCAGTCGGCCCACTTGCTGGATCAGGTTGAACGAAGCACTTGGCAGGCTCTGTACCTCAAACGGATAGCGCTTCAGCGACTTCAGCCATTCGCCCTCGGTCAGGATCACCGGGCTGTCGATCGGCGGGAAGGCGATTTTGTGGATATGCACCTGGGTCAGCAGCTCACCTTTCAGATCCAGCCCTTCGGCGAACGACTGCAGGCCGATCAACACGCTGGCGGTGCCCTTCTCGACCCGTTTGCGGTGCTCTTCCACTAACCGGTAGCGCGGTTGATCGCCCTGTACCAGCAACATCAGGCGCAGATCGGTGACGTAGCTGAGAAAGGTCTGCATCGCCCGGTGGCTGCTGAACAAAATCAGCATGCCCTTGTGCTTGCCGCTGGCCTGCTCGGCTCGGAAAAAGCGCGCCATCTCTTCCAGATGTTCAGCCTCATTGGCCATCGCCGGCTCAAAGCGCATGTTCGGAATGACAATCTTGCCCTGCTCTACGTGATTGAACGGCGAAGACAGGGATTCGAAACGATCGCCGGCCTTTTCACTCAGCCCACTCATTTCTTGCAGACGCGCAAAGCTGTTCAGCGAGCGCAGCGTCGCCGAAGTGATCACTACGTGCGGCACCTTGCGCCACAGCAGCTTTTCCAATTGATCGCTGACGCGGATCCCCACGCAGTGCAGATACAGATGGGTCACGTTATCGCGCAAGTCGCGCGTGACCCATTTGGAGATCGGCGCATTGGAAGACTTGTCCAACGCAGCCAGCCGCCACAGTTTGCTCATTGCCTCCAGATAACCCAGGGTGCGACTCATCTGAATGATGGAGCGGTGCAAACGCACAATGTCGTGCTTGCCGGTCTGTTCGCTAAGATCGTTGACGATAAACTCCGCCACCCCGCGCAAAGCGTCGGTCAGCTTGAACAAGCGTGCGCAGGTTTCCACCATTTCCGCCGGCAGTTCGCCCATTTCAAAACGGTGTTCGGCGATAACGGTGTCCGTCGGCAGATAAGCGCTGACCTGATGCTCGAAAATCTGGATCAGTTCGCGCAGTTCTTCACAGTGATTCTTCAAACGTTCGTCGTTCGCCAACCCCGGCGGGCTTTTCGGCCGGTATTGCGTCATGCACTGCTCAACGTGACGCACGATCATGTCCAACTGCAGGTTGGTCGACAATGCGGTGATTTCGCCCTCAATCTCCAGTGCGTCACGCGCCACTTCCGGCAGATGGTGGCCCTCGTCCAGCACCAGCAGCAGCTCTTTCGGGTTGGGCAGCACCGATTCGGTTTCCAGCGCCGCCATCACCAGCGCATGGTTAGCCACCACCACATCTGCGGTCTCAATTTCTTTGCGGGCAATATAAAACGGGCATTCACGGATGTAATGGCAGTTGCGGCCCAGGCAGTTGGCTTTATCGGTGCTCAGTTTGATCCACAGCGGATCGTCAATCGACAACTGATAATGGTCGCGCAGCCCGTCCCACTCATGGCGGCTGAGCGCTTTGCTCAGCTTTTGGCACAGCGCCTGCTCTTCACCATTGGAAGGGGCCAGTTCGTCACCCAGAAACAGCATCAGGTCACCCTGCTCGCTGACGTCCGTGCTTAGCGCCGCCAGGTTACGCGGGCAAACATAACGCCCGCGACCGAAGGCACCGGTAAATTTCAGATCGGGAATGATCTTCTTCAGCAGCGGTAAATCTTTGCTGTAGATCTGATCCTGTAGCGCCACGTTAGCGGTGCTGACCACCAAAGGTTTGCTCTCGGCGCGGCCAACGGCGATCCCCGGGATCAGGTATGACAAGGTTTTGCCTACGCCGGTCGGTGCCTCAATCGCCAGATGGCGCGGATAATCACCGGCCAGCGTTTTCGCCACTTCGGCGATCATCTGCCGTTGCGGTGCACGGGAAATAAAATCCGGTATTTGCTGCTGCAGGGCTTTGTACCACTGGCCAATCTGATCTTTAACTGCGGGGGAGAGCGCCATTCAACTCTAGATCTCTACGAAATGATGGCGCTATTGTCCCACAGACCGTCGGCCGCGTCAGCCTGGCCTTCGATCATTGAGGCGCGACCCGCACTGAACGATCCTTCTTCATAGATTAATCATCCATAAAATCAGGACAGTTCAAATGAAGTAGCCACGTTCGAAACGGCCGTATACATAAACCTCACGCATGATTTATCCAACAACCTGGAGCTGTGCCGATGACAGCCGACAGTCATCCAGAGAAGAAATTCACTCTTTCCGCAACTTTTTTAATCGTTCGACATGAAAATGAATATCTTGTCATAAATAGATCACATAACTGCGGTAAAAAACCTGCGCTGCAAACAAACAGGCGGCACAGTGAAACAGCAGTACAACTGATGATAAGCGTCTTTCAATCGAATAAAGCAGGGTAAATCATGAAACGTAATCTTCTGGCCGTTATTATTCCGGCACTTTTAATTGCGCAGACAGCACAGGCAGCAGAAATCTACAATAAAGACGGCAACAAACTTGATTTTTACGGCCGCGTAAAAGCACTGCACTATTTCTCTGACGATGCCGGCAATGATGGCGACAAAACCTATGTGCGTATCGGTTTTAAAGGCGCTACTCAAATTAACGATATGCTGACTGGTTATGGCCAGTGGGAATATCAGATTTCAGCTAACCATTCTGAATCCGACAGCGCGAAAGATACCAAGACTCGTCTGGGCTTCGCCGGTCTGAAATATAAAAATATCGGTTCCTTCGACTACGGCCGCAACTACGGCATTATTTATGACGTCGGCGCCTGGACGGATATGCTGCCAGAGTTCGGTGATGATGCTTACGTCAAGACCGACAACTTTATGAACGGCCGTACCAACGGTGTAGCAACCTACCGTAACAACGACTTCTTCGGTCTGGTTGATGGCCTGAAGTTCGCTGTGCAGTACCAGGGCAAAAACGAAAATGACGGCCGTGCCGGCAGCAAGGCGAACGGCGACGGTTGGGGCTTGTCTTCCAGCTATGAAATCATCGACGGCCTGAGCGTCGGCGCTGCCTACGCTTCTTCCAACCGTACTGCCGGCCAAAAAGCAGGCACCTTCGGTAAGGGCGATAAAGCGGATATCTGGGCTGGCGGCCTGAAATACGACAACAACGCCGTTTATCTGGCGGCGACCTACTCGCAAAGCCGTAATATCGCGCCTATTTCCGGCACCGCGACCATCAACAATACCTCTACCTCCGTTAGCGGCTTCGCCAATAAAGCGGAAGGTCTGGAATTGGTTGCTCAATATCAATTCGACTTCGGTCTGCGTCCATCGCTGGGTTATGTTCAGCAGAAAGGCAAAGATATTGAAGGTATCGGCGATGCCGACCTGGTTAAATATATCGATGTCGGCGCTTACTACTATTTCAATAAGAACATGTCGACCTATGTCGATTATAAAATCAACCAACTCGACAGCGATAACAAGCTGGGTCTGAAAGACGACAACGTTATTGCTGTCGCCCTGACCTACCAGTTCTGATGTGATGAATAACCACCACTGCAAACTTTAGCTTCGGCTACTTGATCCCAGAGTTACTTCGCCGGGCGGCTACGCCCGGTTTTTTTATTTTCCTCTCCCCTTGCCCCTCATCACCGCACCAGGAAACTTGCCTTACAAAACAAACGGGTCTACATCTATATGTTGCGCAAATCAACCTGGATGACCTATGCCAAACACTTCCCCATTCGAATACCACTCCGCCCTGCGCTACAGCAGTGACGAGTTGGCACAGATCCTTTGTCATTGTTTTGAAAACTATATCGTGCGTTTCGTCATTGACGGTGACACCTTCGCCCGCCGCTTCGGTGCCGAGGATCTCAGCCTGAATGACAGCATTATCGTCACCCATCAACAGCAACCGGTAGCACTGGCGCTGATAAGCCGCCGTGGCTCACACAGCCGGGTATCGGCGTTGTCTATCCGGCCGGAAATGCGCGGTAAAGGGTTGGGAAAAGCGCTGATGCAACGGATTGTTGCTGACGCGCGTGAACGCGGTGACCGCCAACTGTCGCTGGAAGTGATTGAAGGCAACGACCCGGCTATTGCGTTGTACCATCAGGCCGGGCTACGCATCGTGGGAACCCTGACCGGTCATCAGGCCGGCGAGCAGGCCACAGCCAATATTGTGCCGCTGCAAGAGATTGATCCGCTGTTTGTTTCCCACCGCCTGACGGCTGAAGGTGCCACCAGCCTGCCCTGGCTGATCGCCCCGGAGTCACTGTTCAAACTGCCCGGCAAACCCTACGCCTTTACCCTTGGCCAGCACCAGGCCTATGCGGTGGTGCAGGTCGGTGCAGATAAGTGTTTTTTACGCATGATTTACGTGCCGCCGCAGCACCGCAGTCAGGGCCATGCCCGGGCGATGTTGAGCGCGCTGCAGGCAAAGTTTTCACCGTTACCGCTGGTGGCCAACGTCTACGTTCCCGAAGTGGCCACCCCCTTCTTCGACCGGCTCGGCTGGCAGCAGGACCCATTACGCCAGTTTGAGATGACAATGACCCTGAATTCACCACAATAACAACCAGAGAGCGATCCCTTTATGACAGGAAAAAACAGGCAGACCATGGCCCTTGGCGCGGCATTTGGCATTGCGCTACTGACTCTGACCGGCTGTGCCCAGCCGCCAAAAACCGATCTGCAAGCCCAGCAACGCCTGGCGGATCAGTCAGTGCTGGCACTGAACTGGTTCCAGCAGTCCGGGGAATATCAGGCACTGTCACACCAGGCGTTCAACAGCGCCAAACTGGCCTTTGATCAGGCCAAGGCTACGCCGGGCAAGAAGAAAGCTGTAGTGGTTGATCTGGACGAAACCCTGCTCGACAACAGCCCGTACTCCGGCTGGCAGGCGCAGCACGGCCAGCCTTTTGCCGACGCCACCTGGGCCAAATGGACACAGGCAGAGCAAGCCGGTGCAGTGCCGGGTGCCGTACAGTTTGCCCGTTACGTCAACAGTCATCAGGGCACCATGTTCTACGTTTCCAACCGCAAGCAGTCTGAATTCGCCGCCACGGTGGCCAATATGCAGAAACTTGGCTTTACCGGCATGTCGGAAAAAACCGTGCTGCTCAGTGGTGATACCTCCAACAAGCAGCCACGCTTCGACGCCATCAAGAACGCGGGTTACGACATTGTGGTGTACGCCGGTGACAACCTGAACGACTTTGGTGCTGCCACCTACCACAAAGATAACGCACAGCGCCGGGCGTTTGTCGCCGACAACCAAAGCAAATTCGGCACCGAATACATCGTGCTGCCGAACCCGCTGTACGGCGACTGGGAAAGTGGTATGGCGAAGGACTATAACAAGCTGACGCCAGAGCAAAAACTGCAAATTCGCCAGCAGGCCATCAAGGCCTGGAACGGGCAGTAGTTGGATTAGATAGATGCTGCAGTCAGTGCCCTCACTGAGTCTATTACCCTATGGATTTCGAGTTGCCGCTAGGCGGCAAACTCGTTCATCCCCAGGAGCTTACTCAAGTAAGTGACTGGGGTGGACGAGTGCAGCCAACAACGTTGCAGCTTGAAAGACGACGGGGAAAATTACAGCAACTTATACATATAACTGGTGGCATCCAGCGCGCTGCCGTTGCTGGCGAGGGCGTATTGCGGAATGCTGCCGGCCAGTTGAAAACCCATTTGGCGATACATGCCTTCGGCCGTATCGCCAGTCAGGGTGTCCAACACCAGTAAATGCCGCTGAAGCTCAGCCGCCTTTTGTTGCACCTGCAACATCAGGCTGCGAGCGATGCCCCGACGGCGAGCATCCGGGTGCACCATCAGCTTTACCACCTCGGCCCGGTGGCGGCCGTTGTCCGGCATCGCCAGCAACAACTGTACCGTGCCAACCACCCGCCCTGCATCGTATGCCACCAACAGCAACCGTTCCCCACGCTCAAACGCCGGTAACAGGCCACGCCAGAACGCCTGCGCCTGCTCCAGACTGAACGGCATAACAAAACCAATGCTCGCACCCTGGGCGACGCTGGCTTGCAGCATTTCGGCCAGTTCAGGGATCGCGTCTCGTGCCGCTTCGGCATTCAGTTGCTGTATCTCAATCATGATTAAGGCCTGCTGATAACGAGGGTGTAGTGGGCCGGCTCAGGGCCGGAGGCATGAAATTTTGAAGCGCCAAACAGCCGATAACGCAGGCAGTCACCCGGTTCAAGTTGGAAGGTTCGCGCCTCCAGCGTCAGTTCGAGCCGGCCTGCCAACAGCCACAGGTGGTGCTCAAGCGCATGCACCGAAGGTGCGTCATAGGCAATCTCCGCCCCGGCCTCGAGGGTGCATTCGATAAACTCGGCCTTATACAGGGCGGCAGGCGGTGAGACCGAACGACGATGAAAACCGCTGGCGCGATCAACCCACACCGTTTGCTGTTCACGATGCAGCAGTTCTGGCGGCTCGTCCTCGACCTCACTCAGCAGCCGCGACATGGTCAGCCCATAAGCCGAGCACAGCTTGTTTAACAGTGAAGCCGTCGGGCTGGTTTCTGTGCGTTCAACCCGCGACAAAGTCGCCCGGCTGATGCCGGTTTGCTGTGCCAACTCTTCCAGCGACCAACCCTGCTGCTGACGTAAATCAGACAGCCGCTGCGCCAGCCGGAGATCGGCGCTATCCCATTCGTTATCCATGTTTTAGTCTCTGATGCAAAAAAAATCCCATATAAGAGAAATAATCTCAAATACGGGATTCGTCAATCAGATTTTTAACCGGTAGTAAAATTCGTTGAGAAGTCTTTCGTTCCTACGACGACAGCGCCGACGGATCTGGTACCCGCTGGTCGCCTTCGACAACCGGCGGTGCGATCGCCGCACAGCGCCAGGCACTGAATACTGCCAGCAACGGTGCCAGTGCAAACAACAGGAACAACCAGCGCGCCGCGGAGGCCGCCCCCGCCGATCCACCCGGTACGTTCAGCCCCGCCAGATTAGCAATCATCCCTGCCAGGGCAGCACCAAAGGCGGTCGCAAACAGTTGTACCGTGGTGATCGACGCCCCGGCAATATCCTTATCCGCCTCAGGCGAGACTTGCAGAATACGTGTCAACAGGTGCGGCCAACCGAAGCCAATACCGAACCCCACCAGCGTCAGGGCAATCACAATTGGCGTCAGCCCCGCCCAGTGCCCGCCAGAAGGTATTGGCATCAGCACGCCCAGCGCTAACAGCCCCACCAACACAAACAGTGGTCCGCTGATGATTGCCCGACGGATGCCCGCGCTGCGCCAGCCGGAGCTGAGGATCTCCGATAACGTCCACCCCGCCGCCATGGTGGCCGCGATATAGCCGGAAATCAGCGGTGATTGGCCGTGCAACGTTTGCAGGAAATAAGGCACGAAGATTTCGCTGGTCATACCCACCACCAGCAAAGAGACGGTGATATACAACGAGGCCAGAGGTGAACCACGGCGTAAAGCTCCTTTTGGCAACAGGCGGGCACGGGAGTGCGCTTCACGCTGTATCAGCCAGGCCATCATCAGCACCGCCAACGCAATCCCCCCTAAATTAACCCACGCGCTGTCCGCCAGACTGCCGGCGGAAACCACCAGAACCGCCGTTGCCAGCAACAACAGCTGAGCCACCGGCAGCGGTGCCGCCTGTTGCTGCGGTTTGCCTTTCGGCAGGATCAGGAAGGTAAACCCAGCGTACAGCACCATCACCGGCAGCAGGATGCCAAAGGCCCAGCGCCAGGCGTTCAGTTCGGCAAAGATGCCGCCCACCGCCGGCCCCACCAGGGTCGCGATGCCCCACATCGCCGAAATCAGCGCCATCGCCCGCGGCCATAGCTTTTGCTCAAAGACCAGATTGATCATGGCGTATGAAAGCGCGAAAATCAGCCCGCCGCCGAAGCCCTGCACGGTTCGGCCGATTAACATCACTGGCATCGACGGTGCCAGCGCGCACAACATCGCCCCGGCGATAAAGAACAGCGACGCCACCACGTAGGCACTGCGAGCCCCATAACCACTGAGCAAACGTGCCGATAATGCCGATCCCAGAATCGACGCCACCACAAACAGCGTGGTATTCCAGGCATACAGATCCAGGCCACCGATATCCTGCACCACCGAGGGCAAAATGGTGGTAGCGACCAGAATATTGATTGCATGCAGCGCTACGCCGAGTGAGAGCGCGATCGCACTGGCGCCATTTTTGCCGGAAAAAAGATCGGCCCAGCGGCTATCATCGTTGGTTATCACGGTTATCGTCCTGTTTTCAGAGGAATGGCATTGAGTTAATAGTGATACTGCGTTAAATTTAACAAGAATTATCTTGGAATAAGAGTAGGGTGAGGCGGAGAAATATGTCAAGAATAAACTTGGAAAATAGCGGTGGTCCCGCACAATCGGTCAGTGACCGTTTGCTGACACTCTTAAAAACCCGCGGCCCACAGCAAGCGTCTGATGCAGGCAAAGTCCTTGGCACCACCGGCGAGGCCGCGCGCCAGCAGTTCGTCAAGCTGGCAAAAGATGGGTTGGTTGAAGCCGTAGCAGAGACCCGTGGCGTCGGTCGCCCGGTACAGCTGTGGCACCTGACCGCAGCAGGCAATGCCCGTTTTCCGGATACCCATTCCGAACTGACGGTACAGCTGCTGCGCACCGTGCGCGACAAGCTGGGTGAACAGGCGATCGAATTGTTGATCGACACCCGCGAGCAGGAAACGCGCATTAACTACAAACAGGCGATGGTCGGCGCCACCGATTTACAGGAGCGCGTCGAGCGCCTGACGGCGATCCGCTGTCGCGAAGGCTACATGGCAGAATCGCGCGTACAGGAAGACGGCTCTTTTCTGCTGGTAGAGAACCATTGTCCTATTTGCGCCGCCGCCACCGTTTGTCAGGGGTTCTGCCGGGCGGAGCTGAGCATTTTCACCGAAGTGTTACAGGCGCAGGTTGAACGCTCCGAACATATTCTGGCAGGCGCACGCCGCTGCGCCTACCGTATTTCATTGCTGTAACCGACACCCGGCGCAAGGCATCCTGCAGGCTGGCGTCACCCGGTGGATCCTCGCCGGCTCGCCAGCCTGGGGTGGCCTTAAAAAAGTATTGAAAAGCGTTGCTTATCCTCTGCCCGATCGGGTTTACTGAGTCTTCTAATAATAACCTTCCCTGCAGAATTAAAATCCATGCTGAGCCAAAGTAGCCGTAACGTCCTGCCGTTAATCGGGGCGCTGTTCACGTTATATATTGTCTGGGGTTCGACCTACTTCGTTATTCGTCTGGGCGTCGAGAGCTGGCCGCCGCTGATGATGGCCGGTATCCGCTTCCTGGTCGCCGGGATTGTGCTGTTCAGCTTTTTGGCACTGCGCGGCCATGCATTGCCCACGGCAAAGCAGTGGCTGGCTGCCGGTACCATCGGTATTCTGCTGCTGGCGGTGGGTAACGGCCTGGTGACGGTGGCAGAGCATCAGAACGTGCCTTCCGGCATTGCCGCCGTAATGGTGGCGACGGTACCGTTGTTCACCCTGTGCTTCAGCCTGCTGTGGGGCATGCGCAATACCAAGCTGGAATGGGCGGGTATCGGGCTGGGTCTGGTGGGGATCGTGCTGCTGAATACCGGCAATAATCTGGTCGGCAACCCAACCGGCGCACTGCTGATCCTGCTGGCTTCTGCCAGTTGGGCCTTTGGTTCAGTGCTGGGGTCGCGTATTTCGCTGCCAGCCGGACCGATGGCTGGGGCAGCGGAAATGCTGGTCGCCGGTGTGGTGCTGCTGGTCGTCAGCCAGCTCAGTGGCGAGCGTCTGACGCAGATGCCCACCGCCAAAGGCTTCTTCGCGCTCGGTTATCTGATTGTCTTCGGTTCGATGCTGGCGATCAGCGCCTACATGTTTTTGCTGAAAAACGTGCGCCCGGCGGTGGCTACCAGCTACGCCTACGTCAATCCGGTGGTGGCGGTGCTGCTCGGTATCGGCTTTGCCGGCGAGTCATTGGCACCGCGCGAATGGGCAGCGCTGGTGATTATCGTCGCGGCTGTGGTGCTGGTCACGCTGGGTAAATTCCTGTTTACGCGCCCGACCAGCCGTGTAAAAAACGTGGAGCAGCAACCGAAATAGCAGGTGTTTATACCCTATGGCTTTCGAGTTGCAGCTAGGCGCCCAGCTCACTCATCCCCAGGCGCTTACTTAAGTAAGTAACTGGGGTGAGTGAGTGCAGGTAACAACGCTGCAGCTTGAAAGACGACGGGTATAAAAACGATTCTTGTTTCACTTGGCAAAGAGACTATAATTCCCGCTGTTCCGGGCAACCTGCGAAATCATCCCAATGCTGAAAAAATCGTTCATTATCGTTATCTTTCTGTGTGCCTTTGGTTCACTCGGCGGCGTATTCCTGGCCGGGCTGAATATGTACACCCGTTCCACCACGCCAAGCGAAGAAACCACCACCTCCAGCGAAGCCGCTGCCAGCGCTACACCGGCGGAAGGCCTTCAGAGCAAGTGATGCGCCATCCAGTCCTGACAGCGCTGCTGTAAAAAGCGCTGCAACAGCCTGACGCGCTCCGATACCTGCGAACGGTGCGGACAAACCAGGCTGATGGGCACCGCGTCGCTTTGCCACTCCGGCAACAATGCCAGCAGCCGTCCGGCCTGGATATCCGCCACCACATCAATGGCTGATTTACGGACAATCCCGTGCCCGGCCAACGCCCAGCGTCGTGCCACTTCGCCGTCATCGGTAAAATAACGGCCGGTCAGCGCTACCTCCGTCAATTCATCGCCTCGCCAAAAACGCCATTCGGCCTGCCTGTGCCCACTGGGTTGATAAATCAGAATGCTGTGCTGAGCCAGATCGGCCGGTGTTTGCGGCACGCCATGCTGTTGCAGATAAGTCGGACTGGCGCAGATCAAACGTCGGTGCTGCGACAGGATCGGCAGCGCCACCAACGAAGAGTCCGCCAGTTGCCCGAAGCGCAAAGCAATGTCCACCGGTTCGCGAAACAAGTCGGCATGACGGTCGTTAATCAGTAATTGCAGTTGGATATGCGGGTGTTGCCGTTTGAATTCATCGAGCCAACCCAGCAACAGGTTGCGGCCAAAATCCGAGGGGGCGGAGATCTGCAATACGCCGGACAGCCCCTGATGTTTCTCACGTATCGCCTGCTCACCCTCCGCCAGCGCCCCCAATGCCAGCCGGGCACTGTCGAGATAGCGCAGCCCTTCTTCCGTCAGGCGCAGGCTACGGGTAGAACGCACCAGCAACCGAACCCCCAACCGCTGTTCCAGCCTTTTTATTGCAATGCTGGCCGCCGCCGGCGTGATATCCAACGCGCGCGCCGCCGCTGAAAAACTGCCGCCTTCCACCGTACGGACAAACACTTCAAGGTCGATAAAGGATGTCATGGGTCTTCCTGCGTCACGCCTATTATTAAAAATATTTAACAAGTGTTTGCCATTTAGGCCAATTGTTCGCGGATTTTCAATAAGGAATGATAGATAACACCGAAACTCACAGTAATTGAGGCGTTATCATGACTACTCCTTCTTCTTCCCTGAACCGGCAAAAGCTGGTGATCCTTGGCGGTAACAGCGGCATTGGTGCGGCAGTGGCTTATGCCGCGATAGAACGCGGGGCCAATGTGGTGTTGGCTTCACGCCGCGTCGGCAGCATGCAGCAATACCAGCCTGCCGACGGCGGCGGCAACCTGCGGGTGATGCAGGCAGACGTGACCGATGAAAACTCACTGCGCGCGCTGTTTGCCGAAATCGGCGAGTTCGATCATCTGGTGTTCACCGCCGGCCCGGCAGTACAGGCCAGGCTGTTGGCAGAGACCGATTTTGACGAGGCGCAGGCCAACTTCGACGTCAAACTGTGGGGCGCACTGCGTGCCATTAAGGCTGCATTGCCCACCTTGTCGCCACGGGGCTCCATCACCCTGACCTCCGGCCAGCTGTCGCGTAAATACCTCAGCGGCCAGTTGATTAAAACCGGTATCAATGCGGCCCTGGAGGCGGTTGGCAAGCAGTTGGCGAAAGAGTTGGCACCGCGACGGGTCAACGTGGTGAGCCCCGGCGTCACGGCCACCGAAGCCTACGACGCCCTGAGCGCCGAGCAGCGTCAGGCGATGTTTGCCAAAACCGGCGCTGGGTTGCCGGTTGGGCGTGTCGGTCTGGCGGCGGAGGTGGCAGCGGGCTATCTGCTGGCGATGGAAAACGGCTTTGTCACCGGCAGCGTGATCGATATTGACGGCGGCGGGCTGCTGTAAAATTACAGCGCCGTCACGCCAAACGCGACGGCCTGTTGTTCCAGCCCGACGATTTTTTGGTATGCCGAACGTGGCACCAGACTGAAATCACCGATCAACAGGCTGTCACTTACCGCTTCGCCCAGCATCGCCCTGGCCCCGGCGCGCAAGATTTCCAGCTGTTCGGGCGGGGTTTGTGCCGAAGTGATCAGTGGCAGCCCCGGAACGGTGGCGGTTCGCCCAATAATTTTTAGCCCCGCCAATGCCTGCGGCTGCGCCCGCTTCAACAGTTCAAGGCTGACGCAATCAACGGCGGCAATATCCGCCTGCCGATTTTGGATCAGTTTTATCGACTGATAATGAGCCCCAGAGGCAATGGCGGAACTGAAGAACTTTCCGTCATGAGCCAGGGGGGCTATCAACGCCCGCAGGCTGTTGTGGCCTGACTGCGAGTCGGTGCTGTTATAGGCCGCAACCCGGCCGCGAAAATCCTCCAGCCGTTCGCCGGGTTCGTCATCGCGTACCACCAGCCAACTGCTGTACTCCGGCCCTTCACAACCCTCAACGCGGTAGTGATAGGTGCCAATCAACTGAACCTGCGGCAGGCTGACGGCCAGCGGATAGCCGCAGGTTTGACTGAGCAATAAGTCATCCCGCTGCCAATGCTGCGCCAGATCCTGCGGCCAACTGAGCAGTTCGGGCGCTTGCGACAACCCCAGTTGCAGCAATTTGCCACGCAGCACCTGCCAGAAGGCTGCGGCCGGTTGATGAGTCACGCCGTACATCGGCAAAGATACCTGCATTTTGTTCCCTTACCCCGCAGAAGAAGAAGTCACCAGCGTCTGCTGACGCCAGGCAGTGAGACGGCGCACCCAGCGCTCAAACAGCATATCGGTGATGATCGCCAACAGGGCCACCACCACCGCACCCTGGATCACATAGGCGGTATTAAAGCCGCTCAGGCCAATGATGATTGGCGATCCCAGCGTTTTGGTGCCGACGGTAGAGGCAATCGCCGCCGTACCGATATTAATGATCACCGAGGTACGGATTCCGGCGACGATCACCGGGGCAGCCAGCGGCAATTCAACACGCCACAGGATCTGCCGGGGGCTCATCCCTACCCCCTGCGCAACTTCGCGAGTCGCCACAGGTACCGACTCAATGCCCGCTAAGGTGCCCTGCAGGATCGGCAGTAAACCGTACAGTACCAGCGCGATGATCGCCGGCTGCTCGCTAAAGCCCATCACCGGCACCGCCACTGCCAGTACCGCCACCGGCGGAAAAGTCTGGCCGACCGCCACCAGGGTTTCCACCAGCGAGCGAAACTCTTTACCGGCCCGGCGCGTCACGCCAACCCCGGCTGCCACGCCAATCACCACGGCAATCAGGCTGGAGACGGCCACCAGCAGCAGATGTGCCCAGACCAATGAGATAAAACTGTCCTGCTGATACACCGGCCGGTCCAGATCGGGGAACCAGGCGGCAAACAGGCCGTGTAAATGATTCATGCCAAACACCAGTGCCAGCAACAGGGCAAAGGTCCATGGCAACGGATCGCGCAGCCAGCGCAGGCCCTGGGCCCCACTCATGACAGTGCCTTTTGCACAATCAGATCGCTGAAATGCAGCACGCCAAGCGCTTCCCCCTGCTCGCCTATCACCGGCAAACATTCACTGCCGCGCGCCACAAACACCGACAGCGCTTCGCGCAGGCTCATGGCAGCGGCAATAGGTTCCCCTGCCGCATGGCCAGGACGCACCCGTTGGGCCACCGTTTCCAGCGACAGCAGCTTGATACCGCGATCGCTGCGGCCAAAGAAATCACGCACAAAATCGTTGGCCGGTGCGGTCAAGAGCTCCAGCGGCGTGCCTTGCTGCACAATGCGGCCCTGATCGAGCAACACGATACGGTCTGCCAGCGCCAGAGCCTCATCGATATCGTGCGTCACCAGCACAATGGTGCGTCCGGAGAGATGATGGATGCGCGCAATCTCCGTTTGCAGCGCCGCGCGGGTCACCGGATCTAGTGCGCCAAAAGGCTCGTCCATCAGCAGCACTTCAGGGTCGGCGGCCAGCGCACGCGCCACTCCAACCCGCTGCTGCTGCCCGCCAGAAAGCTGATGCGGATAGCGGCGACGGAACAAATCCGGCTCCAGATGCAACAGCTCCAGCAATTCGGTTACCCGATCGCGAATGCGCGCACGCGGCCACTTCAGCAGTTGCGGCACGGTGGCGATGTTTTCTTCCACTGTCCAGTGCGGGAACAGGCCGATCGACTGAATGGCGTAGCCCATGCGACGCCGCAGATCCTGCGGTTTGAATTTCTGGATCTCTTCGTCGGCAAAGTAAATCTTGCCCTGATCGTGCTCGATCAGTCGGTTGATCATTTTTAACGTCGTGGACTTCCCGGAACCCGAGGTGCCGATCAGTACGGCAAATTCGCCCTTGGCAATCCGCAGCGTCAGATCGTCCACCGCCGGCTTACCCTGAAAAATCTTGCTGACCTGATTAAACTGAATCATCGGCGTGATACATCCAAAATTGAAACCATAAATTTAAACAGCGAATCGACGATTACCGCCATCACGATCACCGGGATCACCCCCAGCAGCACCAGATCCAGCGCGCTGCTGAGCAGACCCTGGAAGACGATGGCGCCAAAACCTCCGGCACCAATCAGCGCCGCCACCACCGCCATGCCAACGGTTTGTACCGCCAAGATACGCACGCCGGTCAGAAACAACGGCAGTGCTAACGGCAGCTGGACGCGGAAGAAGATCTGCCCGCGCGTCAGCCCCATGCCGCTGGCAGATTCGATCACGCTGGCCGGCACGCTCTGCAACCCGGCCACCACGCTGCGCACCAGTGGCAACAGCGCATACAGCACCAGCGCCACAATCGCCGGTGCCATGCCAATACCGCTGATGCCATGTTCCGCCAGCCAGGGCAGCGCCGCCGCCAGACCGGCCAATGGCGCGATCAGCAAGCCGAACAGCGCAATCGACGGCACGGTCTGGATAATGTTCAGGGTAGAAAAGATCGGCGTTTGCCAGCGCGTAGAGCGAAAGCACAGCACCCCGAGCGGAATGCCAATCAGCAGCGCCGGCACCAGCGTTGCCAGCAGGATGGTCAGGTGTTGCAACAGCGCGGCGTCGAAGACATCCTGCCGGTTGTAATACTCTTTCAGCAGCGAAAGCTGATCCAACTGGTGGCTAAATAGCAGCGCCAACGCAGGCAGTATCACCAGAAGGTTGCCGAGCATGCGCCACAAATGTGAGGCGGTAATGCGGGCCATGGCGTCGGCGGCCATCAGCAAGCTCAGCGCCAATATCAACCAGCAACCACTGCCCCAGGAAGTGCGCGCCAGCTTAGAACCTTCCAGCGCCAACTGTTGAGCCGCGTGCCCACTCAACCAGAAGGTCAAAGCCAGTAGCGCCGAAGCCGCCAGTGCAGTAAACACCGCATTGCGCCTGCCGGGTGCCAACAGGCTGAGCCCCGCCAAAATCACCATGGGTACCAGCAACCACAGCGCCGGGCCGTGCAGCAGGGAAATCAGGGAAATGCTCTTGCCAGACAGCAGGCGATTGGGGGCATAGCTAAGAAACGGCAGGCCAAAAGCGGCCAGCAGCAACAGAATGAGTAGCGTCAGTAGTACGCGGTTTTTTACGGCAATAATCAAAGAAACTCTCCAGCTCCATGTTGGCCCCCAAGCGGGGGCCGATGGTGTTACCCCTTAACCAACCCTTTCTCTTTCAGATAGGTAGCCGCCACCTGTTTGGCGTCCTGGCCTTCTACCGCAATCTGCGCATTGAGTTTTTGCAGCGTTGGGCCGTCAAGTGTTGCAAATACCGGCTTCAACAGTTCGGCGATGTTGGCATGCTGTTTCAGCGTTGCCTCGCGGATAATCGGTGCCGGGGCGTAAATCGGTTGCACCCCTTTTGGATCTTCCAGCGTTATCAGCCCCAGCGCCGCTACCGGGCCGTCGGTACCGTAGGCCATCGCCCCGTTAACGCCGGAAGTTTGCTCCGCCGCCGCCTTGATGGTCACCGCCGTATCACCGCCGGCTAACGACAGCAACTGGTCCTGATTCAGCTTAAAGCCGTAAGCGTTCTGGAACGCAGGCAGGGCATCCGGACGTTCGATAAATTCCGCCGAGGCCGCCAGCTTGAACTTGCCGCCGCCGTTGATCCACTTGCCCAGATCGGCCAGCGTTTTCAGGTGATTGGCGTCTGCCACATCCTGACGAATTGCAATGGTCCAGGTGTTGTTGGCCGGAGCCGCATCCAGCCAGACAATTTTGTTCTTGTCGTAATCCAGCTTCTTCACCTTCTCAAAACCGGCCTGGGCGTTTTTCCACGCCGGGTCTTTTTCATCAGAGAAGAAAAATGCGCCATTGCCGGTGTATTCCGGGTAGACGTCAATTTCACCGGAGGTGATCGCCCCGCGCAGCACCTTGGTGGTCCCGAGCTGTAATTTATTGGTGGTTTTGATGCCGTTGGACTCCAGCACCTGCACGATAATGTTGCCAAGCAACGAGCCTTCGGTATCGATTTTAGAACCAACGCGCACCGTGTCGGCCGCCTGTGCCACGCCGACGCTCGCGGCAAGCAAACTCAGCGCCAAAGCCAGAGCGCGACCACGTGATGGAGTGATTGCCATACTTTTTCCTCTTGTTGTGTATTTTCCGGCTATTTGGCCAGATCGATTGGAAAATCCTGAGAAGCGCGCTTCCATCGCACAATAAATGTCTCCGCCGGCCAGACTTCATTTTCGCCCTGTATGTCCCTTGGCGACTCGCCGGCATCAAACGGATGAACCTCAACGGCGACCGGGGTAAATGCGTATTCACTCACCCACTGGCCATAGCCTTGCACCACAAATCCCTGGCTGCGCTGTTGATATTCATCACGCTCGGCCAGATACACCTGCCGTAAACCGTACCACGGTAAGCCGGGGAGATCATGGTGAACTAAATGATAGTTCAGATTAAGAAACAGCAGCCGCCACGGCCAGGCCGCCTCATTAATAATAGAACGTGCCTGCGGAGCTTCAACGGCACGGTGCTCAAAAAACGATCTTATCTTGGTCAATGCCAACGCCGGATAACCGATCGCCAGCAGGTAAAATGCCGTGCCAATGCCGTGCAGTTGCAACCATTTCAAGACTCCCACCAGCAACAGTAAATGCACCAGCCACATTGCCAGGGTGCGCAAGTCACCGGCGGCGATCGCTTTCAGCGCATTCACCCCGGTAGCGATAATATCCAGCGCCGGGCCCAACAACATTCGCCCGCTCAACGTATTACGCACCTTTGCCAACAACGGGTACAGCCGTGGAAAACGCTGCCATTGCGCCTGACTGAAGTAATAACTTTCTGGATCTTCATGCGGATCGGTCAGATGTTCATTGCGGTGGTGCTGAAGATGCGAATCGCGATACAGGCCGTAGGGATACCACACCGCCAACGGCAGCAGGCCGAATAACTGATTCAGCCATGGCCAGCGGGTCGGATGGCCGTGGATCAGCTCGTGCTGCAGCGACATATACCAGGTTGTCAGCAGGATCAGCAACGGCGTGCCGAGCCACGGTCCCAGTACCTGCCAGTACTGCACCACGCCAAACCAGCCGCCATAAACCGCCGCCATAATGCCCCAGGTCGGCAGTTCCAGCCGCCAGGACAAACGCTGGTTAAGCTGCCGGATCCATTGACGTTGGGCAGGATGCAAATAGTGGCTATGGCTTTTGGCTGAGGACATGCGCAGGCTCGCTGTAAGAGATTTTGCTCAGTATCAGCGAGCGGCAGGGGCGCTCAAAATAACGAAAGCGGCAAAGCAAAGTTAAAAATCAGCTATTTATGCCATTGCTGTTGATGAGAACCCGATCACGGATACCCCATCCAGTTCAACGGGATACTACCCTGAGCATTATTGTTAGCACCATGGCTTGATAACAGCGGTTATCTAATTAGTTAATAAGAATTTATGACATCAGGAGGTTACATGCGTCAAAGGATCATCGTCTGCCCGATTATTGAAAATAATGGCGAATATTTATTGTGCAAAATGGCCGATGACCGCGGCGTTTTCCCCGGCCAGTGGGCCCTGTCCGGCGGAGGTATGGAGCCTGGAGAAACGATTGAGGAAGCCCTTCGTCGTGAGATCAGGGAAGAACTGGGAGAAGCATTACAGATTACCCAAATCACCCCCTGGACTTTCAGGGATGATGTTCGTACCAAGACTTATCCTGATGGGACAACAGAACAGATCTACATGCTGTATCTGATCTTCGATTGTATCAGTGCCAATCGTCAGATCACCTTCAATGAAGAGTTTCAGGAAGTCGCCTGGCTCAGGCCCGAGCGGATACCTAAACTCGATCTCAATGAGGCCACTCGCATCACCTTTGCACAGAAAGGTATTTTGTAACTCGCGCATGGCTTACTGCATCCGATACGGTAAGCCATCAACGTCAGGGGACAAAGTCCAGCACCACGCTATGGAATAACGCGAACTCGGTCTCATTGGCCATTTTCGGCAGTTTGGCGCGTTGTACTGCCTGGCTTGCCGCCGCACAAAGTTCGGCATCGCCCTCCAGCACTTTAAAATCTTTCAGCGAGCCGTCGGGTAACAGATGGATGCTGATCGCACAGCTTTTGGATTTATATTTACCGGGCAACTGCATTTCCTGCGTGATGGCCTGGCGCATTCTTTCCGGGTAATTGCTGCGCTGCGGTTTCGTCGGCTGGGCTGAAGCCACCCGATTCTCCAACCTGCCGTCTGCAGTAGGGTTCCCGCTGCCGGCGCTACAGCCGGCCAGTAACATCGCCAATAACCACATCCCTGTTTTCATCTCTCTGCATCCTTGTATTATCACCCGAAGGTGCCAAATCAGTGCTCCGGGTAAACGTCCCCGGCATCGGCTAACTGCTGTAATCGCTCACGCCACCATTTTGCCGCCAGACCGGTGGCGTTTTCTCGCCAGCCAAAATAAGCGACGTCACTACAACGTTCTGATTCAACGCTTTTCGCTACCAACTGGCCGCTTTTCAGGTAAGGTTCGGCCAAATATCGCGGCAGATAGCCGCAGCCCAAACCGCTGAGTTGCGCCTGTAACTTGGCGTCGAAACCAAATACCGTCAAGGTGTCTTGTTCCTCGAGAATATTCAGATTCTGCGGCGCATTCACCCGCGAGGTATCACGTACCACTACCGCCCGGTGCCGGCGAATTTCGTCTTTTGGCAAGGGTTCCGCCAGCGTGGCCAGCGGGTGCTGTGGAGCCACGGCAAACACGTAGTCCAGCCGACCCAACTGACTAAAAGCATAGCCTACCCGCGACGGAGGTTCACAGATTGCACCGACAATAATATCCGCACAGCCATAGACCAGTGACTCCCAGGATCCGGCCAGCACCTCATGGCCAAAACGCAGGCGGGTATGGTGATGCTGTTGATAGAACTCTTCAATCAGCGGCAGCAACCGCTCAAACGGAAATGAGGCATCGATGCCGAGCGTGATTTCGCTTTCCCAACCGTTTTCCACATAGCGCGCCTGCTGTTCCAGATCCTGTGCCGCACGTAATATCGACCGACCTTTTTCCAACATCAGCTTGCCGGTATCGGTGAATTTCGCCCGATGGCCGGAACGATCAAGCAGCGTAATGTCGAGATCGTTCTCCAGTTTCTGCACCATATAGCTCAACGCCGACGGCGTTTTGAACAGCACCGCCGCCGCGGCAGCAAAGGAGCCATGCCGGTCGAGCGCATCCAAAATCAGTAACGCTTCCAGGTTTAATCTCACCGCTCCCCCTCCGTGTATAAAAAAACTCAACAAGACGGCAAAAATTCTGCGCTATCTTTGAAATCTGCCCCTGCCTACCATGCGTTTTATCGAGATGACATTCATCATCTGTTAAACCGAAGTATCACTGGGAAGGTAAATCATGTCTAAATTTCAATTACTTGATAAAGATAATTCCGCACTGATTTTCATTGATCACCAACCGCAAATGGCTTTTGGCGTGGCTAATATTGATCGCCAGCAACTGAAAAACAACGTGGTCGGTTTGGCCAAGGCTGGCAAGATTTTTAATGTTCCTACCCTTTTTACCTCGGTGGAAACTGAGAGTTTCAGCGGCTACATCTGGCCGGAGCTGCTGGCGGTCCACCCTGAAATCACCCCGATTGAACGTACCTCGATGAACTCCTGGGAAGACGCCGCCTTCGTGAAAGCGGTAGAAGCCACCGGCCGTAAAAAACTGGTGATTTCCGCCCTGTGGACCGAAGTCTGTCTGACCTTCCCGGCGCTGATGGCGCTCGAGGCCGGCTATGAAGTTTACGTGGTCACCGATACCTCCGGCGGCACCTCGGTCGATGCCCATGAGCGTTCTATCGATCGCATGGTGCAGGCCGGTGCCATCCCAGTGACCTGGCAGCAGGTGTTGTTGGAATACCAACGTGACTGGGCGCGCAAAGAAACTTACGACGCAGTCATGGCGCTGGTGCGCGAACACAGTGGCGCTTACGGCATGGGCGTTGACTACGCTTACACCATGGTGCATCACGCTCCAGCACGCGTGGCAAAATAACCTTCACCCCGGCCATGCGCCGGGGTTTTTCTGGAGTGGATCGCTATGGCTCACCCGCAGCATGTCACGTTAGTCATCACACACAGTTTGGCTCCGGGACAAGAGCCGGCCTACGAGGCCTGGCTTAAACGCATTATGCCCGAGGCCGCCAACTTTCCCGGTCACCTCGGCGTGAACGTGATCCGCCCTACCGGTAACGAGCAGGCCTACACCGTTTTGGTGCGTTTTGACAACCTCGACAATCTCTATCTGTGGATTAACTCGCCGCTGCGCAAAAGCTATATCGCGGAAGTTTCGCCGCTGCTGTTGGAGAGCGACCGCATTGAAATTCGGCCCGGTGCAGAATTCTGGTTTACGCCACCGAGTGCCACTACCCGTCAGCCCGCCAAGTGGAAACAGTTTTTGATCACCCTGTTGGTGATCTTCCCTTCCACCAATCTGGTGCCCTGGTTTTGGGGCAAGCTGTTGCCGCAATTGAACGGCACGCTGACCGGCCATTTTCTTAATGACGCCACCGTGGTTGCCCTGGTGGTGTTCCTCTGGATGCCAATCGTGACCCGCGTATTTCATCAATGGCTCACCCGCCGTTAGGCGGCCTGCCGGGAGAACGTTATGAGTAACCATGCTTCCCTGATTATCACCAACGGTAAATTTCACACAGTCGATCGCCAGGCACCTACCGCCCAGGCAGTCGCCATCCGTGACGGCAAATTCCTCGCCGTCGGCAGTGAAAACGAGGTCATGCAGCACGCAGGGCCAGAAACGCAGGTGATCGACCTGCACGGCCACACCGCAGTACCCGGCCTCAATGACTCACACCTGCACCTGATCCGCGGCGGCCTGAACTACAACCTGGAGCTGCGCTGGGAGGGGGTGCCCTCGCTGGCCGACGCGTTGCGTATGTTGAAAGAACAAGCGTTGCGCACTCCCAGCCCACAGTGGGTGCGGGTGGTGGGTGGCTGGACCGAGTTTCAGTTTGCCGAACGCCGCATGCCAACGCTGGATGAAATCAATCAGGCGGCGCCTGACACCCCGGTGTTTATCCTGCATCTGTATGACCGCGCCCTGCTCAACCGTGCGGCGCTGAAAGTGGTGGGCTACACCAAAGACACGCCCAACCCACCCGGCGGCGAAATTCAGCGTGACAGCAACGGCAACCCAACCGGCATGCTGATTGCCAAACCCAACGCGATGATCCTGTACGCCACCCTGGCCAAAGGGCCAAAACTGCCGCTGGAACAGCAGGTCAATTCGACCCGCCAGTTTATGCGCGAGTTGAATCGCCTTGGGCTGACCAGCGCTATCGATGCCGGAGGCGGTTTCCAGAACTACCCCGATGACTATCAGGTGATCGCCGAACTGCACGAGAAGAAGCAGTTGACCCTGCGAATTGCCTACAACCTGTTCACCCAGCGGCCGAAACAGGAACTGGAGGACTTCAAGCTGTGGACCGACATGCTGAAACCGGGTCAGGGCACTGATTTTTACCGTCATAACGGCGCTGGTGAAATGCTGGTGTTCTCCGCCGCCGACTTCGAGGATTTCCTGCAGCCGCGCCCGGACCTGCCGGAAGGTACCGAAGACGAGCTGGAGCGCGTGGTGCGCCACCTGGTCGAGCACCGCTGGCCATTCCGCCTGCATGCCACCTATGACGAATCCATCAGCCGTATGCTGAACGTGTTCGAAAAAGTGAACCGCGAAATTCCATTCAACGGTCTGCACTGGATTTTCGACCACGCCGAGACCATCTCCGATCGCAATATCGAACGGGTGAAAGCACTGGGTGGCGGTATTGCGGTACAGCACCGTATGGCATTCCAGGGGGAGTATTTCGCAGAGCGCTACGGTAAAGAAGCCACCAAACAGACACCACCGGTGGCAAAAATGCTGGCAGCCGAACTGCCGGTTGGGCTGGGTACCGACGCCACCCGCGTAGCCAGCTATAACCCGTGGACCGCACTCTACTGGCTGGTTTCCGGCCGAACCGTAGGCGGTATGGCCATGTACGACGATAACGCACGGCTGGATCGCGAAACGGCGCTGATGCTGTGGACTCAGGGCAGTGCCTGGTTCTCTACCGAACAGGGCAAAAAAGGCCAAATTAAAGTTGGGCAGTTGGCGGATCTGGCGGTGCTGTCGCAGGACTATTTCAGCGTGCCGGAAGAGCAGATCAAGGGGATTGAATCGGTGATGACGGTGGTGGATGGCAAAGTAGTTTATGCCGCCGGTAGCTTCTCACCGCTGGCGCCACCGGCAATCCCGGTGCTGCCGGACTGGTCACCGGTCACTCAGGTGCCGGGGCATTATCGCTCTGCGCCGCCTGCCGCCGCTACCCGTACCGGGGTATTAAGCCAGGCACACCAGTGCTGCGGGCCCTGCGGTGTGCATGCTCATCAGCATGATGTCGCTCGTCGCTCCAGCATTCCCATCTCAGACGAAAATGCCTTCTGGGGTGCGTTCGGCTGTTCGTGCTTTGCGTTTTAAGTTAGCAGACTGGCAACCTGATAACCCATTAAGTTACTAAGCTAGTAACTTATTAACCAACTAAACTCTGACGCTCTCAACTTGTGAGCGTCAGAGTCCCTCACTCAGTCGCGGTTGATGTCCAGCCAGCGGCGCTGCTCGGCAGAAGCGGCAATCGCATCCAGTACGCAGGACACTTTCCAGCCCTCTTCAAAGTCTGGCCACATAGGGTCACCGGCAGCAATACCGTTAACCAAATCGCGGATCTCCACCGTTTTCTGATCGTTAAAGCCAATGCCGTGCCCGGCACTGATACAAAAAGCCGCGTAATCCGGATGCTTTGGCCCCACCAGCAAGGTTTTAAACCCCTGGCGTTCCGCCGGCTCATCGTGACGATACAGCTTCAGTTCCGCCATCCGCTCCTGGGTATAACTCAGCGTGCCCTTGGTGCCGGTAACTACGTAAGTCAGCCCCATCTTGCGCCCGCAGGCAATACGTGAGGTTTCGATAGTGCCCATAGCCCCGCCGGCAAAGCGCACCAGCGCACTGGCCTGATCCTCGTTTTCCACCTGGTGCATCAGCGTAGGGTCTTTCGCATCCGGACGCTGTTTGATGATGGTCTGCATATCGCCAGACACCGCCACAATGTCCCCCACCAGATAATGCGCCATATTGACGATATGCGCCGCCAGGTCGCCTAATGCCCCCAACCCGGCCGTCGCCTTGCGGCAGTGCCAGTCGATCGGCGTGCGTGGATCGGCGAGGTAATCTTCGTTGTGGGTGCCATAGAAATGCACCACCTCACCAATTTCGCCGTTGGCGATAATTTCACGCGCCAACTGGCTGGTCGGGTTCTTCATGTAGTTGAAACCCACCAGCGTTTTGACGCCTTTGGCCCGCGCGGCCTGCACCATTTCAGCGGCGTCAGCGGCATCCAGCGCCAGCGGTTTTTCAGAATAAACGTGCTTGCCGTGGCGGATCGCCTCCAGCGCCATCTCTTTATGCAGGAAGTTTGGCGCACAGATATCCACCACATCTATCGCCGGATCGGCTACCAGTTGGCGCCAGTCACCGGTCGAGCGCGAGAAACCAAATTCAGCCGCGCGCTGTTGCGCCAGCTCCGGCGTCACTTCCGCCAGCATTTCCAGTACCAGCTCCCCTTTCAGCGGAAATACTGTGGCAGCCTGCGCATAAGCAATGGCGTGGCAGCGCCCAATGTAGCCAGTGCCAATTAAACCAACGCGAACCTGTTTCATTCCCTTCTCCCGTTACCGATAGCCTTAGCATGTTGGCGCGCACAATGAAACACACCATCTGATAGGTGTTTATATGAAATATAAATTTCAATAACAAGCGAGGGAGAAAATAAAGATGATATTCGTGATGCCGTTCATAAAAGCTTGCAGGCTTGGATGAAACAATAAAACTCCGGGCCAGCATAAACCGACCCGATGATTTTAAATGAACTTTTTATTCCAAATCAGGGTGGTTCATCGAAACCTTGTCACAAGAGCTCAGGCTCGCTTCAGCCTCTAACGTCGCCAAAAAGGTTTGCGCCCTTCCCGTCGTGCGTCAGAGCGCGTCAGGCCAATATCCGCCAACTGCACATCATCCAATAACAACAGCGATTGACGCGTGTGGTAGCGTTGCAGGTACAAACGCCAGCGAGAAAAAGTCGCCCGACGCCGGGCCGGTAGGTACTCTGCAGATACAGTCATCATAAGGTTCTCCTTCAGTTTTGCACTGGAACCATGATGCTGTGCGGACAAAAAACAATACAGATTCAAGCCAGCAGTATTTTTTCCATACAAAAGCTGTCTCTGCCTGTCTGAATGGTCTAATTTAACCTCATCTGTACCGGTCTTTTCCTCATTCACTCTCATTTTAGGCATCTGTATGACACGCTACGCCACGCTGGCCGCCATCCTCAGCCAACGCATAGAACAGGGGCTTTACCCCGCAGGCGATCGTCTGCCTTCGGTGCGCATGCTAAGCCAGGAGCACGGCGTCAGCATCAGTACAGTGCAACAGGCCTACCGCCTGCTGGAGGAGAGCCAACTGGTGGAGGCACGGCCGAAGTCGGGCTATTTTGTGCGGGCACGGCGTACTCTGGCCGAACTGCCCGCCGTGACCCGTCCGGTGCAGCGACCGGTCGATATTTCGCAGTGGGAGCAGGTACTGGAACTGATCCGCAACAAGCCGCGCGAAGACCTGATTCAACTGGGCCGGGGCATGCCGGATATCAGCGAACCCACGCTGAAACCCCTGATGAAAGCACTGGGGCACACGGGCCGCCACGGCGACCTGCGTAGCCTGCATTACGACAGCATTCAGGGCGTGGTGGGGTTGCGTGAGCAAATCGCCCGCCTGCTGCTGGATTCCGGTTGCCAGATGGATGCCGACCAGTTGGTGATCACCACCGGTTGTCACGAAGCGCTTTCCGCCGGGCTGCGCGCCGTATGCCAACCGGGGGATATTGTGGCGGTTGACTCCCCCTGTTTTCACGGCACCATGCAGACCTTGAAAGGCTTGGGCATGCGGGCGCTGGAGATCCCCACCGATCCGCTGACCGGCATCAGCCTGGAAGCGTTGGAATTGGCGCTGGAGCAGTGGCCGGTCAAAACCATCCTGTTGACCCCCAACTGCAATAACCCGCTGGGTTACATCATGCCGGAGGCGCGCAAAAAGCGTTTGCTGACGCTGGCACAGCGCTTTGACGTGACGATCATTGAAGATGACGTGTACGGCGATATCGCCTATCAATACCCCCGCCCACGCACCATCAAATCCTTCGACGAAGACGGTCGGGTACTGCTGTGCAGCTCCTTTTCAAAAACGCTGGCACCCGGTCTGCGCATCGGCTGGATCGCCCCCGGGCGCTATCTGGAGCGCGTGCTGCACATGAAATATATCGGTACCGGCTCCACGGCTACCCAGCCACAGTTGGCGATTGCCGAATTTATTCGTCACGGCCACTACCTGCAGCACCTGCGGCGTATGCGTGCCCGCTACCAACAAAACCGCGACGTGATGACCGGTTGGATTATGAAATACTTCCCACCCGGTACCCGAGTCAGCCAACCGCGAGGCGGCTTTATGTTGTGGATTGAGTTGGACGAAGAGTTCGATACCCTGCGGCTGAACCGCCATCTGGAGCAGCAGGGTGTACAGATCGCGGTCGGCAGTATTTTTTCCGCCTCCGGCAAATACCGTAACTGTCTGCGCATCAATTATGCCTATGCACCTAAACTGATGCCCGAGATTGAACAAGCGGTACTGCGGGTCGGCGCAACCATCCAACAGTTAATGCTGACGTTCGAAAGCACATTGGCGCAATCGGATTAACAGTTGGCGGGATCGGATTATCCGCACAACGTCTAACCTTCTAGAGTGAAACCTCACCCAATGAACAGGTAAGGAAGGTTTTATGTCTCAGTCTCAAGTGTGGTTAATCACTGGCAGTTCACGTGGTCTGGGCCAGCAGCTGGCGCAGGCGGTGCTGGAAGCCGGGCATCGTCTGGTTGCTACCGCGCGCCAACCACAGCAGTTGCAGCCACTGGTTGATCGCTACGGCGATCGGGTTATCACCGTCGCACTGGACGTTACCGATGCCGCCGCTGCAAAACGCGCGGTGCAAACGGCGGTTGAACACTTCGGTCGACTCGACGTGCTGGTCAACAACGCCGGCTACGGAAATATCGCGCCGGTGGAAGAAGCCGATGAGGCCGATTTCCGTGCTCAGGTTGACACCAATTTTTACGGCGTATTCAACGTCACCCGCGCCGCTTTACCGATACTGCGCCAACAAGGCAGCGGCCATATCATTCAGATTTCGACCATCGGTGCTCGTCTGGGTATGCAGGGGCTCAGTGCCTACCATACCGCCAAGTGGGCGGTCGAAGGTTTCTCCGAATCGCTGTCGAAAGAGATCGCCCCATTCGGCGTAAAGGTCACAATGGTAGAACCGGGCGGTTTTCGCACCGACTGGGCCGGTTCATCAATGACCATCGCGCCAATCGGCTCAGCTTACCAGCCACTCTTTGCCCCAATGCTGGAGTATCTGCAGCAGCATAACGGCAATCAGCCTGGCGATCCGGCCAAGGCCGCGCAGGTGATCCTGCAGTTGGCATCGATGAACCAGCCGCCGTTACGCCTGTTGCTGGGCAGTGATGCGGTGTATATGGCCCAACAGGTGTTAGCGGCGCGTGAAGCGGAAGATGCCGCCTTCCGCACGCTCAGTCTGAGCACCGATCGGGAAGACAGCCAGCCTGATTATGCCACCATGACGGCAGTGGTGACGGGTAAATCATAAGGAACAACAATGAGCAGCGATCAAATTTCCCTGTCCAGCGCCCTGTCGGCTCGTCTGGCGGCGATGGGCGTGGATATCGAACGGGTCGGCCAACTGGCCGGCCTGCCTGCGGGGCTATTCAGCCAGCGGCATGAGAAGGTCAAGCTGTCCACCCGACAGTTCTTCGATACCTGGCGCGCCCTCGCCCAACTGGCCGACGACAACGCCTTCGGCCTGCGCCTGGGCGGCGACATATCGCCAGAGCATTATGATATTGCTTCGGTCGCTGCGTTGCACTCCGCCACTCTCGGGGAGGCGCTGCAAAAGGTTGCCCGTTACAAACGGCTACTGTGTCCGGAAGAACTGATGCTGGTCGAGAATGGCGACAGTATCCGCCTGCACACCCGCTGGACCATGACCGAAAGCCATGCGCCGGAGATGCTGATTGATGCCATGTTCGCCTCCATCATCACCCTGTGCCGCCGTGGCACCGGGCAGACGATACGCCCACGAGCGATCGAACTGACCCGGCGACCGGATCCGGCCTCGCCCCTGTCGCGCCACTTCGGTTGTCCGGTGCATTTCAATGCCCCACTGGATGTGCTGGTGTTTGACCGTGCGCTGATGCGCCAGCCCTTCATCACCTACAATCAGGACATGCTGGCGGTGCTGCTGCCGGGGCTGGAAGCCGAACTGGCCAGGTCATTGCAGAGCGACGATCTGCCCAGTCAGGTGATGGCGATCCTGGGGCGCAGCATGCGCGGCCAGCGCCCGAGCGTTAACAGCGTGGCCGCCGAGCTGTATGTCAGCCCGCGCACCCTGCAACGCCGCTTGCAACAGCATGGCTACAGCTATCAGCAATTGCTGGATAAAACCCGTCACCGTACCGCCTGCCAACTGTTGGCGGAAACCGATCTGGAGCCGGGGGAAATCGCCTTTGTGCTCGGATTTGAAGAATTGAATTCGTTCAGCCGCGCCTTTATACAGTGGGAAGCGCAAACGCCGAACCGCTGGCGCAGCCAACGCCTTGCCAGTCCCAGGGAGAACAGACCATGAGAGTGATTATCTTTGGTGCCAGCGGTATGGTCGGCCAGGGTGCGCTGCGCGAATGCCTGCGTGACCCACAGGTGAGTGAAGTGCTCAGCATCGGCCGCAGCGCGCTGGCGCAGAGCCATGCCAAATTGAACCAGCTAACGCTGCCTGACCTGAGTGATTTATCCGCCGTAGAGGCCCAGCTTGCCGGTTACGACGCCTGCTTTTTTTGCCTGGGCGTCTCCTCGGCCGGCATGAACGAAGCACGCTACCGCACGCTGACTTACGACCTGACGCTGGCCGCCGGCCGCCCCCTGGCACGGTTAAACCCGGCGATGACCTTTATTTATGTCTCCGGCGTCGGTACCGACAGCAGCGAACGCGGACGCAGCATGTGGGCCAGGGTCAAAGGGGCCACCGAGAACGCCCTGCTGACCTTGCCGTTTCACGCGGTGATGTTCCGTCCCGGCGCTATTGTGCCACTGCACGGTATCCGCTCCAGAACCCGTGTTTATGATCTGCTGTATCGGCTATTGAAACCGCTGTGGTTCGGCGCACTGCGGCTGTTCCCCAATCAGGTCACCACCACCGAACGCGTCGGGCTGGCGATGCTGGCCGTGGCGCGACACGAAACAACGCTGCGGATCGTCGAGCCTGGGGAGATTAATCGTCTGGCGCTGCCATCGGCGGAATGATTCTGCTATGTTAAAGCCGCGCGCGTGGGTCGCCAGTCCCACGCTTTCGCCCCTGTGACAGAGACAGACCTCATGCCGTCAAAGATTTTATTCAGCGCCTGCCTGGCCGGTTTTAAAGTTCGCTATAACGCTTCCGACAAACCCTTGCTCAACGCCACGCTGCTACGCTGGCAGGACGAAGGCCGTTTGGTGGTTTGTTGCCCCGAACTGGCCGCCGGTTTTTCCACCCCACGCCCGTCGGCAGAAATCACGCCAGCTGCAGAGGGAGCCACGGTACTGGCCCAACAAGCGCGGGTGATCGAAGTCAGAGGCGGTGACGTTACCGACAGCTATCTGCTTGGCGCACATCTGGCACTGGAAACCGCACGGCGACACCACTGCCGCTTTGCGCTGCTTACCGATGGCAGCCCCTCCTGCGGCAGCCAGTTTATCTACGACGGTTCTTTCAGCGGCCAGACCAAGCCCGGCAGCGGCGTCACCGCCGAACTGCTGCGCCAAAATGGCATTGAAGTGTTTTCCGATCGTCAGCTCGACGCGTTGATCGCCCGGATTGAGGCAGTGGATGGGGCCTAACGCTGCAAATGTTGCGCCAGCCGCTGTTGCAGGTGCGAAATGCCCTGCGGATGATGAATAAAGCTGTCGATGGTCATCATTTGCCAGCGCTGCCCTTCATCACCAAAACGTATGCTGGCAATCTGCTCCGGCGTGATATTACCCAACATAAACCAGGTCGGCGGGTAGCCGGGGAAAACGCCCTCATAACGCTGCCCGTGACTCACCTGCTGCGCGTCAATCTGCAGGCCAAACTCCTCCCGCGTTTCCCGCTGCACGCATTGTAGTGGTGTCTCATCACCCTCGCGCCCGCCGCCGGGCAAGTCCCAACAGCCGGGCCAGGGAATATCCGCCTTGTCATCGCGCTGATAGGTCAGCACGTTATCGCCGCACAACAGCGCGATTTTTGCACCGCCAAAACCGTCTCTATCTGTCATTTTTGGCATATCCCTTAGCAGGTCGTCACCCTATAGATAGCAACTATACTCTATCAGCGGTCAGGTCTATCCAAGCCCCGACCGGGGGAATATGGCCAGAAATCGATAGTAGTCCACCGATCATCAGAGGTAACTGATCATGAGCGACGACGACAACAAAAGTGACCAACACCAAAGAGTTCGTAAAATTCGTGAAGGAGATGTAGTTGCTCTGCCTGCAGGCACTGCGCACTGGGAATTTAACAATGATGAATCTCCACTGATTGTTGTAGCACCGGGCGAGGAAGGATCTGAACAGCAGGATAAGGAATAGCAGGTTTCCATGCTACCTAAGAAAAAATAGAGCCGGCCAGAATGGCCGACTCTTAATTAACCCTGATAGAAATCTATTCGCGACTTACGCTTGCAGCGTAATATCCTGCATCGCCGGAATATAGCCGTAATCATACACTTCTTGCACAAAGGAACGATCCCCCTCCAATACGATCCGTACCGTAGGTGCCTCGGTACCGCCAATGCGGTAATCCTCATCACTGGTTGGCACGCTATCGATAAACGAGGTCACCAGGCCATTTGGCATCACACAGTGTGAATAAGTCTGGAACGGCTGTTCCGGCGGGTTACCCAATACCAGGCCAGACGCATTCATTGGGGTATAAGGACCCATCAGGTTTTCACCGACAAAACCATAAACCCCATCCGGGCCGGTCAACCCATCCGCATAAGTAAACTTATGACTGATGGTGAACAGGTAGTATTTACCGTCCTGGAACACGTAATGCGGACGCTCAGTCTGGTCATTGACACCCACCGCGGTGACCAATGGCGGCAAGATCTCCCATTCGTCACCGCTGAGATCTTTCGCTACTGCCAACCCGATACAGCCGACCTGGAAACGCGCGCCCCCCACATCCTCATGGCCTGGCGGTACCGGCCCCATCTCATCCGGCCCAACCACGTGCGAACCTCGGTCACCGGCCACGTTGCCCTCAAACACCATGTACAACTTGCCATCCTGTGGATCGATAAACGGGCTGGGGTCACGGAAGTTCCAGTAGGTGTTCTGTGCTTCGGTCTGGTAATACACCCCATCGGCCTCGAACAGAGATTTAACCTCGTTGAAGTCCAGTAACTGTACGCCATCGTCAGACGTCACAATGCGACCGCGAACTTTGGCAATGGTGGCGCCTGGCGTCACACAGGTGTAGTACAGATCAATATCGCCTTCGTTATTCAGCAGGATCGGCGTACCGGCCCATTCGCGGGTGGTCGGCGACACCCCTTCCGCCATCACCCGGCCGCCATAGATCCAGTCTTTGCCGGTACGAGAGTACCAGTAACACATCCGCGCACGGCCATGACGGTCTTCCCAGTCGCGTTTGATATCGTAACGACCATCGGCATTAATATATTGTGGGTCGTTCGGATGACGATCGGCGGTCAGGGTTAAAATCACCGACCAGCCGTTGATGGAGACCACGCTCCCCTCCAGAGTACGCAGCGGCATAGTGTCCCAGATGAATACGGTATCACTCATTACCGGAAAATCAGCGCTCACCAGCGGCTGGGTAGTGGTCGGATCGTTTTCGTTAACCTTCAGCGCGTCAGCACGGGTCCAGATAGTCGGTTTGTAGTTTACGTTTGTCATAATAATTTCCTTGTTAATAGAGTTGTGCTCGCCGCCAGGAACGATGGCGTTGGGAGCCGTTGACGCAGCACCTATTGCAACGTCGCGACCAACAGATGCTGTGGCCACATCGCTATACTGGCGAACCGGTTTAGCTACTGCACGCGATGCTCGCTGTGTGAGAGCTCTAACAACACACCCCAAAATCACTCGAAAACTCTATACATAATACCAAGACAAGCGGGTTATCAGGATCGGCAAAAGACGGACTCAAAAGAAGCCCGCTGAAAGCATATTGAAGAGAATTAAAACAGGTAACGAACAGGGAAGATTAGCAAGGAATAAAAAAAGGCCTCATTAATGAGGCCGGCAAAAAAACTGTCTATGCATAAAAAACCACGATACATCACACATTGGAGGGGGATGGCCCACCAAGCAAAAAAATATTAACACAACTAATGTTAACGGTAACATTATTTTTATAATAAAATAAGAACCCCCAAAATTTGATCGCTTATCGACCAATCTGGCCGTTTGTTTTTCATCCCAGCCTATCCACAAGCATGAAGGAACGCCCTGCCTAGCCTAATATGCACGATAATCATTACGTTGCCCACCAAGAGAAGCAGTTACTATGCCAAGGATATTTAATGAAATTATGTATTTTGGCATCATCCAGGTAAAGGGATCAGGTACGAATCTATCCCTACATCCCTCAAACAGAAGTTTACATAGCCGGGAACATTCCCAATTAATAAAACTTATGTAATTTTAAAAAATAAGTTGAAAAACAATCGCCGTTAGTAACAATACCTCTTTAGGACTATTGCTCACCGGGTCTAATTCCACCCTTATTCTGAGCCTTGTTAAACAGGTTTTTTGTCATGCTGAAAATCATGTTTGGGATAGTCATATCATCACTTTTCCTTACTTTGTTGTTGTGGTCAGATCCCAATAATTTTTTGCGGGAAGATATTGAAAATAGCCTGAAAAGAAATCTGAAAGGTGTCAGTGACCGAGAGAGGGAAAGGGAACGTTTTGAGCATCGCCACGTTCCCATCCAACCTTAAAATCACTTAAAGCTAACAATTAAAAACCGATTTAGCTAATAAGAGCGCGATCTCGTTGATGCCATGCAGGCTCAGAAAAGAACAAAAGCAACAGGGTCTGGCTGTGGATTGAAACCGGTTGAACACCCAGATTTCACGCTTTCCATACTGACCGCGTGAAACTGTGACACCGCGTTTAAACCAGCCTGAATTGACGATAGTAATACGCACCTTAAGGTTGGTGAGGTAACGGGCAATGAATATTTGTGGTGTAAGAAAATTACGTGGCGCAGCCTTGAGTTACCTGGTTGCCCAGGCTGAAGGTATTGAATTGGTGCTTCATCCTGGTTATGCAGGGACCTGGGTTAATCTGGGGAGTTTCTTCAGCGACCCGGCCCGCGGAAATTTGAGGGTTTCTCCCAGTTGCGTGATCATTGCAGACCACAATCCCGACGGGTGGTCAGAGGTTATTTTTGCAGCCCCAGGCCTTTACCGGCCGACTGAGGACTGGAACCTCGCAGGTGAAATCATCGAGAAAGGCATATTGTCCCTGAGTCTTGATGTCGAAGGCTTCTCAACCCCAAAAGAACGCTGGTATGCCGAGTGTGGCAATGTTTGGTGCGTTGGGGAAACCCCGCTTTTGGCAGCCTGCCGCGCCTATGTTATCGCCACGCTGGGTCATGATGTTTATCTGCCAGAAACGCTTACCAAGGAGCGGCATGAGCCTTCTTTTACCCGTGCGGCCCACCAATGGGTAAGTCATGTGTCGCTTTGTTTCGCGCCCTGTTAGTGGCAGCGGTGTTTCTCAGTTGGGGGGCAATCATTGGGGTCGCATGGGGGGCCCAGTGGGGAACCTGCACTGCCGGTCGAATAATGCTGTTTTCCAGTGGATTAGGGCTAATTTACGGCGCCGCTGAGTATCGTAAATCTTCTAGAGGCCAAAGCAGGAAAAACTGCCCTCAGCGTCGTTAACAGTACGGCGTTTTGAGGTCGCAGAATGATTTCTACAGGGTGCCATGAATATAGCGACTTCCGGCGAGTGTATTTCCCAGCTTCCCGTTTTCGATGAAAAAACATCGTCGATCAGGACGAGATAAAATGATAACAGACTGTATTTTAATAGGTATTATCGTCGTCATACTTATGCTATGGGTAGTTACATTCATTGATCCAATTTGGATACTCAACGAGTTCGGCCTCTATTGGACTCTTTTATCAGAGCATGTCAGCAGAGGAAAAGGCCTCTATCTTTCTTTATAAATTTTTTATCTCATACCACCAGACTGTTCTGGTCTACCCAACGTTGCCCCCGATTAAACGGCAATCTCAAGCTTATAAGGAAAAAGAACTACATTTTACGCCTGTTCTCACCCGTTTGACCGCTCAGACCCCGGGTTACTATGGCTGTTTGCACGTTTTAGCAGAACAGGACAAGGTTTTTGGCCGTGGTGAAACCCTTTTTACGCAGTGGCAGTTTAGATGACGTACTTGCATTGGGCGAGAATGGACAACCGGTTTACGCCTGCGCGCTGCAGTTGCGGGAAACATTACGCATTCGCCAACAGCAGCAAGCCGCCGACTGCCTGGCGATCCCGCAGCCGAACGAGACGGGCACCCGCATTGACTGGTATTCCCCCTTTCCAGGCAAAGTCACGTCCTGGCTGGCGGCGAGTGATGCCCAGCGCGCGCAGGCCGTGCATCTGCTGGAACAAAGTCTGGCAACCTTGCGTCTGCTGATCGCTCAGACACAAACAACCGAACACCCCAGCCACCGCCTGTTTGGCGCATTGTTGGCCAAAGCGATGCAGATCCCTGATGCCAACCATGTCTATCTGGTTGACGGCAAACCGGTACTGACCTTTTGGGGGTTTATCAAGCCCCAGGCTCAGTACCAGGACGACCCGCTAGCGTGTCTACGACCGGCCGAAACTGCGAAAGAAAAACCAACACCGATCGCCGCAGCACCACGGCCGATGGCAGTTCCCACAGCGAAACCCGCCCCAGAGCCAGAGGTTAAACCGTCGGTTGCCGTCACACCAACGCAACCGCGCCGCCAATGGCGTCGCTATGTGTGGATGTTGTCAGCACTCATGCTGATTGCCCTGCTGGCAGGCTGGCTGAGCCAACCGAGTGCGCCACCTGCAGCGCCCCCGGTGACACAACCACTGGCGTCGCCGCCGCGCACTACCACCCCGGCGTTCAAGCTGCAACTGCCGCTAGCACCGGCCACGCTGATGCCACCGGCACCGGTGCCGGTAGTCTTGCCGCCAGCGGATAAGCATGCGCTGGTGCTGCCCGCCGATTCGGTCAAAGCCGGCTCGATTCGTTTTCTGAACGGGAAATGGCGGGCCACCGTGGCGCTAAAAGATCTTCCCACCGGTAAGCGTCCCAGCCTGCAATACCGCATCAAAGAAGGAAAAGGCAGCGCCAGCATTACTTACGGCGATGGCATCAGCTGCCGGGTGCCGATTGAGGCCGGGCTGATGCAGTCCGGCAATCTGGTGATTAACAGCCGTACCAAAGCACGCTGCAGTGACGGCAGCCGCTACCAAATGCCGGAACTCATCTGCAAGCAAAATGAGACCGGCCCGGCAGAATGCGTCGGGCGCTACGATGCGGATACGCTCTACCCCATGATGTTAAAACGCGAGAGTAAATAATGCTGGCCCCCCTTACCGATTACCCACACAGCATTACCCTGATCCAGGACAGCGGTATCCAATTTTTGGACTTTGCTCTGACGCCGGTTTTGGATGATGCGTTTCCGGGCAAGTTTGTCCGCCAAACGGCCAGCGGCCCGCTACTGCGCCTGCAATGGGATGCCGACAGTGGCAAATACCTGTTGCCCGCCCAACCGGGACAGACCCCCGAAGTGGTTCGCCCGGAGTTCAGCTTCCCCTTGCAGCAATCGCTGCAGTTGTTGGATCAAACCTGGCTGCCGCTGCCCTTCTTTCGTCGCACTTCATCAGGGGTGTTTTTATCCGGGCCGGATAACTGGGCCCGGATGCAGATTCTGTTACTGGATAACCCCGATCAAGACGGCAACCTGCTGCGGGTAGTATTGGCCTTTGATACCCGACTCGCCTCTGCGGGCCAGGAGGCGCTTGCCCCAGGTGAAAGCGATCTCAATACCGGGCTCAGCTTCTCGCTGGGCCATCAAAACCATCAGTTGGGTGAGTTTCTTGACCTGACCTGGGTAGACAGTTGGCTGCGCGAAGTCTTTTGCCAATCCGCAACCCAGTTGGAACACCGCAGCGAAACGGCAATAAACGCCGGACTGAAAACCTTCGAATATCAGGCGCACTACCTCAATCTGTTGAACCTGCTCGGCAGCCAATTAACCGTCCCGCAGATAAAAATCATCGGGGAGACACCACAACAACCCGCGATCGCCGTAGATCTGATTTTGGACGTCGGCAATTCTCACACCTGTGGGGTGCTGGTCGAAGATCATCCACATGAAAGTAATGGCCTGAAACAGACCAATGAACTGCAGTTGCGTTCGCTGTCCGCGCCGCACTGCGTTTACAACGAATTATTTGAAAGCCGGGTAGAGTTTGCCCAGACCTCATTTGGCAAACCTCACCTTTCATTCCAAAGCGGACGCGATGACGCCTTTAGCTGGCCTTCCATCACCCGCGTGGGCCGGGAAGCCATGCAACTGGCACTGCGGCGGGAAGGCACCGAAGGCACCACCGGGATTTCCAGCCCGCGTCGCTACCTGTGGGATGAAGAACGTTATGCGCCCGGTTGGCGCTTTAACAGCAAACAAGAGCCGATGGCCGCCGCTGCGCCATTGACCTCACTGATCAACGACGAAGGTTTACCTCTGTCTGCGTTACCTGTGGATCAGCGGCTGCCGGTATTTGCCGCCCACTATAGCCGCAGTTCGGTCATGACCCTGATGCTGACCGAACTGTTGGCGCAGGCACTGATGCAAATCAACAGCGTCGCCCAGCGGATTAAAATGCCGAATGCCGCCGCCCCGCGCCGCCTGCGTACTATCATCCTGACATTGCCTTCGGCGATGCCCAAGCCAGAGCGCGAAATTTTCCGCCGCCGCATGCAGGAAGCGATTGGCCTGATATGGAAAGCCCTGGGTTGGCACCCGCTGGATGCCCCGTTCAACGGTGAGCAAGCCCGCATGCCGGTGCCACAGGTGCATATGGAATGGGACGAAGCCACCTGCGGCCAGATGGTTTATCTGTATAACGAAACTCAGGTGAATTTTGCCGGCCGCACCGACGCCTTTTTTGCCGCCATGGCCCGACCGGACCGACCGCCGGTGGCGGGAGAACAACCGGGAAAAACGCTGCGCATCGCCTCTATCGACGTGGGCGGCGGCACCACCGATCTGGCCATCACCCAATACACACTGGACGATGGCGTGGGCAACAACATCAAAATCAATCCGCGTCTGTTGTTCCGTGAAGGATTTAAGGTCGCCGGTGACGACATTTTGCTGGATGTCATTCAGCAATTTATCTTGCCCGCCGTACAGCAGGCGTTCGAACAGGCCGGGGTCGGCGCAACGCCGGCAATAATGGACAAGCTTTTTGGCAACCAGGGCCGTATGGATGGGTTTTCAACCCTGCGCCAGCAGGCCACGCTGCAGATTTTCATGCCCGCCGGGCGTGCGCTGCTCAGTGCTTATGAGGAGTACGATCCGCTGGACGCCCACGCGGAGCTCGCCGCCAGCCTGGGCGAACTGCTGCCGCAAACACCTACAGCACAGGTATTGGCGTTCATTAACGACGAGGTTCAGCGTGAATCTGGCGTTAGCGCCTTCGACATTCTGCAGACCTCGTTGGTTGTCCGTCTGGGCGCCCTGCACAGCGCTTTCCTGTCTGACCGGATCGGCATCAGCCACTGCCTGCGCCTGCTTTGCGAGGTAGTGGCGCTGTATACCTGCGATGTGCTGCTATTGACCGGCCGCCCGGCGCGTTTTCCGGGCGTTCAGGCGCTGTTGCGTCACCTGCAACCGCTGCCCGCCAGCCGAATTTTACCGCTTGAGGGTTATCACACCCGCAGTTGGTACCCGTTTAACAAACGCGGGCGCATCGATAACCCCAAATCAACCGCTGCCGTGGGTGCCATGCTGTGCCTGCTGGCGATCGACCTGCGGCTGGAGAGTTTTTATTTTAACGTCGGCGACTTCCAACCCTATTCCACCGTTCGTCATCTGGGCATGCTGGACAGCAATAATCTGCTGGCAGACGATAATGTCTACTATCGCGATATCGATCTGGATCGCGCAGACTTCGCGTTGGATCCCGACAACTGCTTCCAGCTACGCGGCCCTTTGCGCCTCGGGTTTCGTCAATTGGACAATGAACGCTGGCCGGCATCCCCGCTCTACACGTTGACCATCACCGATGCCCCATTGGCGCGCAAACTGGCCGGCGATGCGGTCATCAGCCTGCGACTGATCCTTACCGGTAACGATGGACAGGGAGCCGAAGGCGTGAGTATCGCCGAAGCCCGGTTGGCCGACGGCACGCCGGTTCCCGCGCATCATCTGCAACTCAAACTCAATACCCTGGCGGCCAGCGCCTCTGGCGCAACCCATTATTGGATCGACAGCGGGAGCCTTTATCAACCATGAAACCTATCACTTCCAGCCAGCCTGAGCCGCTAAACCGCCTCGGCAACAGCATCACGCAGGCGATTGACTGGGTGGCCGCCACCCGACAGCAATCCACCCGGCTGAACCGGGAAGCCGATAACCTGACGATCCGCCTGCGCCGCAGCTACAACCGGGCGAGGCAGTTGGACAAAGCCCAGCATCAGCCCCTGGCCATCGGCCTTTATGGCCATAACGTCGCGGCCAAGACCCACCTGTTAGCCGCACTGGCACCGGGTGCCAGGTTACTGAGCGAAGATGCCACGCTGGCCGTACGCTATTGCTCTGGTGACGCCCAAAATCCGCCTTCTTATCCCGTTGCCGTTTCCCTGCTTGATGAAGCACAGTTGGTTGCCATGATGATCGGCAGCGCCTTGATCGGCGGCTTTCGCCCGGATTGGGATGCCCGGGCCATGGCCACACATCTGCAGGCACTGGAACGTCACCGCCAACCCATGGCGATCGGCGGTCTGGACAGCAACGCCATGGTGGCGCTGTGGGACAACCTTCGCCATCAGGGCAGCAAATGGCCAACGCCGCTGGAGAGACACTTCTGGCCACATGCCATTTCGCTGGCTCCCTGTCTGAGCGTTGACGATCGAGCCAGGCTGTTCGCGCCGCTCTGGGGGGAGGATCCGCAACTGACGAGTTGTTATCGCCAGTTGGCGCATACTTTACACCGCCTGGGGAACGGCGAACGGGTGTATGCCCCTCGCCAGGTATTGAGTCAGGATGGCGGCATCCTGCAGGCCCAGGTTATCCCAACGCCGGCCGGGGTAAAGCTTGCCGTGTTGACGGAGCAAGGCACCGCAGTGGACATCGCGCTGGCCGATCTGGCCTGGTTGGCAACCTCGGTGACCACTGCCTTGCCACCGCGGGAAAACGGCGGGTTGCCAAAGCATATTGAACTGCTGGACCTGCCGACCGGCACCCCCTGCCCGGGCGCTGGGCTGATTCAGCGCATGCAGCAGGCAAAACGCGCTAACCTGCTGATTCTCGCTGCCGATGGGCTGCACGCCAACCTGCTGCTGGTGACCGATGCGGCCCGTACGCCGCAAGATGCCAGTCGGGCGGGCAACGCACTGGCCTACTGGGTCAGACAAACTCAGGGAGAAAACCCAGAGCTACGCAGCCATCGCAAACCGGGCTTGATCTGGGTAGTCACTGAATTTGACTCGCGTCAGGCCGGGAAATCCCGCCCCGACGACGCCGTTCAGCGCTATGTCGGTGAACCGGGCGAAAGCTGGGCAACCCTGCTGGCGATGGATGAAAGCGACTGCCAGCGCATGGTAGCCTGGCTGGCCGCACAGGCGTGCCCAACATTGAAACAGCATCGCATCCTTGAACAACAGCAGGAACTGCGACGCGAACTGTCTGAAAGCCTGCTCGGCAACTGGCTCCATGCGGCGGACAACGCGTTAACGCAACAGCGAACTCAGCACCTACTACGAAGATTGCAGGCACAGGCAGGCGTACACGGCGAACTGCTCGAATGGCTGCTGCCGCAGTGTGAAACCCTGCGCCAACTCTATAGCCAACAACAGCATAGCTTGCCCGCGCCGGTATCCATCACCCCGCCGTTTGATGTTGAGATTGACCTGTTTGGTGAGGAAGATATGGCCTCCGTGGCACCCACCGGGCATGGCGGTGAGTCGTTTGCCCAACGGGTATTTACGGATTGGATAAACCATCTGCGCGGCCTGCCGGATAATGCCCAACTGCTGGCATTGTTGGGCGTTGGGAAACAGCATCTGGAGATGCTGGTCGATGCGTTAATCACCGCCGCCTGCCGGCTGGAGATTGCCGAGTCGCTGGAGCACGCGTTGTCTGCCGGGGCGCTACTGGAGCAAGCTGAAGACCGACAGGTCAGCCAGGCATTGGCGATATTGGGGGATTTTGTCACCTGGTTGGGCTTCCAGCAGCGTGAAGCGAAGTTACGCCCCGCCAGCCGGATTAATCACGGCCAGCCGATCTTTACCCCACCACCGCAGCCCGCCGTGGACTGGGGCAGTCAACAGCGGTTAACCAAACTGGCACCGACACCGGCAAGAAATACCGCGTTTTATATCTACGACTGGTTGGTCGGTCTGCAGACGCTGCTGGCGGAGAATAAAGCCGCAGAGGCTAACCCTGCCTTTGGGGCAGCTTCACAAGCGGCTTTGGGTACCATCGTCGCCTCGCTAACGTCCGAGTCGGCCTGATAATTTCTACGGATGGATCACATCGCCAAAGCCGCTGGTGTATAGTGAAAAACCGTTTTCACCACAGGCGAAAAATAACGATGAACTCTCCGTTTCTGGTTACTCCGCAATGGCTTGCACAACATATCAACGATGAAAACCTGGTCGTGGTTGATGTCAGGATGTCCCCGGTCGGCCTGGTGCCGAAGAAAGACATGCTCGCTGAATTTGAACGCGGCCATATCCCAGGCGCAGTGTATTTCGATATCGATGACGTCGCGGACAAAAACACCACGCTGCCGCATATGCTGCCAACCGCAGAGGAATTCAGCGCAGCGGTGGGTAAATTGGGCATCAGCGAGCAACAGACCATCGTGTTTTATGACGAGGGCAATCAGTTCTCTGCCCCGCGCGGCTGGTGGACCTTCCGTAATTTTGGTGCACAGCAGGTTTATGTGCTGGACGAAGGCCTGAATGGCTGGACTGCACTGGGCCAACAGTTGGCGACCGGTGCAGCGCAACGCACGCCGCAAACCTTCAACGCCCGTTTCAATGCCAACGCGGTCGTCAATATGCAGCAGGTAGAGCAGGCGCTGAACACGGAGGTGCAAATCCTGGACGCGCGCGCCGCACCGCGTTTTTACGCCGAAGCCCCAGAGCCACGTCCGGGTCTGCACCGCGGTCATATTCCCGGCAGCATCAATATTCCTTACGGCGAACTGCTGGAAAACGGCCGTTTCAAATCGCTGGAGGCACTGAAGAAAACCTTCAGCGACAAGGGCGTGAATATCGACGGGCCGATTATCACCAGTTGTGGCTCCGGCGTGACGGCGGCAGTGCTGGCATTCGGCCTGCTGTCACTGGCTGCGCCGCAGGTGAAACTGTACGACGGCGCCTGGAGCGAATGGGGTGCACTGAGCGGTAACCAACCGATCGCGCAGGACTAGCTATTGATCCGATCGGCGACGATTGACCACACAGCACCGCGGGTTGACAGCCTGACTTGATATTGATAATCATTATCAATATTGAGTTTTCAATCAGGATCGGCAGAGTGCGGATCCCAGGAGTCACCCGCTATGTCACAGTCACCGATCACACCTTACGCCACCACTTGCTGCATCGTGGGCGGCGGCCCCGCCGGATTGATGCTCGGCTATCTGTTGGCTCGGGCGGGGATAGACGTGATAGTGCTGGAAAAGCACGCCGATTTCCTGCGCGACTTTCGCGGCGATACCATTCACCCTTCCACCCTGGAAATCATGCATCAGCTTGGCCTGCTGGAGGAGCTGCTGGCGCTGCCGCACCAGCGCGCAGAAACCCTGCATGCCGAGATCGCCGGGCGTGATATTACGCTTGCCGACTTCACCCGCCTGCCGACGCGCTGCAAATTTATCGCCTTTATGCCGCAGTGGGAGTTTCTCAACTTTCTGGCAGAAAAAGCCGCCGTCTTTCCTGCGTTCAGCTTGCTCAAATCGGCGCAGGTACACCAGTTGCTGTACGATCGCGGTCAGGTCTGCGGGGTGCTGGCGGATACGCCGGAAGGCCCGATCCGCGTCCGCTGCCAATTGGTGATCGGCACTGACGGACGTAACTCGGTGGTACGCGAACAGGCGGCACTCAGCAGCCGCAGTTTTGGTTCGCCGCGCGACGTGTTATGGATGAAGATCGATAAACGGCCCGGCGATCCGGCCTGGTCGATGGGTCACACCGGGCCAAAGCAAAACTTCATCATGATCGACCGGGGTGAATACTGGCAGTGCGGCTATTCAGTCGACAAGGGCAGTTTCGAGGCGATCCAACAGGAGGGACTGGAAAAATTTTTGCTGCAGATTGCCGAGGTCGCCCCCTTCCAGGACCATCGCCTGCAGGAGATCCTCAGTTGGGATCAGGTGAAGTTATTGAGTATTCGCATCGATCGACTGGATCAGTGGGCCAAACCGGGCGTGCTGTGCATTGGCGACGCCGCACACGCCATGTCGCCGATTGGCGGTGTCGGCGTGAATCTGGCAATTCAGGATGCGGTTGCTACCGCCAATGTAATTATCCCTCCGCTACGCAGCCATGTTCTACAGCTCAAACACCTGTTGCGCGTGCAACAACGCCGTAATTTCCCCACCAAAGCCACCCAGTTTCTGCAAATTAAAATGAGCCAACGCAGGCCGAAAAAACGTCGCGGCAGCGGTGGATCCAGTCTGATGACCCGGGTCGGCAACAGCCGCTGGTTGCCACGTTTATTTGGCCGAATTATTGGGCTGGGATTCCGGCGGGAAACGCCGAAGCATCTTTAAGGAATTTTGATCGGTTTGTCCTTTAGAGCTGTCATACTCTTTTCGGTATGCAGATAGCTCATATCTGTTGGGTTGTCTAAATCTTCACCAGCGCGGCGATTCCCTTTCAGGTTGCCCGCCGTTTCTCGTTTCTCACCAAGAGGTTCATATGTTCAGTATCCGCCAGGCTTTGAGCGGTGATTTAGCGCAGGTTCGTGACGTAGGCATTCGCACCTATCAGGCCCATTTTGGCGAACTTTGGCACCATAAAGCGGAATTAGATGCTTTTCTGGCGCAAGATTTTGCCGTTGAGGCACTGGAAAAAACGCTGCAGGATACGGAAGTTTGCTGGCTATTGGGCTATGAAGACGACAATCTGGTGGGTTATGCGCGGCTGAACTTCAACAGCCTGCTGGCACCGACCCAAACAACCGGGGCCGAATTGCAGAAAATCTATTTCCTGCCGGAATATGCTGGCCGGGGTTACGGCCAGCACTTTTTTGAACAGGTGCAGCTTCGGGCGATCGAACGTAAGCAGCAAACGCTGTGGCTGGAAGTGTTACAGCGTAATACCAGCGCCCAGCGCTTTTACCAACGCCAGGGGCTGAGTATTTGTGGTGAAACCTGCTACACCAGCGCTCAGGGCTCCATCGGCATCTGGTATATGTCAAAGCCGCTGTAACCCCTACCCCGGAAACTCCAGCGCGCCTGTCAGATCGCCCAGCGGTTTCTGGCTGCGCGCCGCCATTGCCTTATCCCGTTCCGTTAGCCCGTCCAGCGAGGGCAGATCAAACACCCGGCTGATTAATCGCAAAATTGACCCGGTATCGTACACCTCATGATCGACGTAGCCTTTACGGGCGAATGGCGAAACCACCAACGCCGGGATACGTGAGCCTGGGCCCCAACGATCGCCCTGCGGAGGGGCCACATGATCCCACCAGCCGCCGTTCTCATCGAAGGTAATAACTACCACGCTATTTTCCCACTGCGGGCCGTTGCGCAGGCTGTTAATAATATGGGCGATATGGCGGTCGCCGGCTTCCACATCGGAATACCCGGCGTGCATATTAAGGTTGCCCTGCGGCTTGTAGAACGCCACCGGCGGTAAAGTGCCCGCCTCCACCGCGGCCAAAAATTTATTGCTGCCGGTTGAATCGCCAATACCGCCGTCACGTAAATGCGCCTCGCGCGCCTGCGGGTTGCCCGGCCCCAGATTTTCGAAATAGTTGAACGGCTGATGGTGATACTGAAAGTCTGGCGCACCGGGGAAATCGCCCTGATCCTTGCGATTGTCCAGCGCATATTGCCAACCCCCAGCGTACCATGCCCAGTCGATCCCCTTCTGACTGAGTAAATCGCCGATGTGCGGGTGTTTCTGCGGTGGCATCACGTTGGGCATGGTAGCGTCCGCCAGCGTCGGATCTTTCTCATCCTGAGTCCATGACGGCCAGTACGGCGGTGCCATGGTGTTGACCGCATAGCCGTCCGGCGTCAGCAGGCTCTTGCCAAACAGCGGGATACCAAACGAAGCGCTGACCGGCGAGTCGCCCAACGGCTTCAGGCGCGAGTCCGTCACGTCATCGCTTTCAAGCAGGGCAATGCCCTCTTTGGCGACTGAGTTTTGTACCTCGGGGTAAAACGGCGGACGGGCGCAAATCAGATACTGGTGATTCAGGAAGGAACCGCCAAAGGCCCCCTGGAAGAAGTTATCGCACAGGGTAAATTCCTGCGCCAAGGTCCACAACCGCAGGTTGTAGGTTCCATCACCGTAATAGCCCATGGTCAGGGCACCGGAATCGGCCCAGGCAACAAACTTGTCGTTTTTGCCGCCGTTAATCTGCATCTGGTTTTGATAAAACACATGCCACAGATCGCGCGTGACCACGCCGTGCGGCAAATTCTCGCCCTGCGGCCCGGTCAACACAAACGGCTGATTCGGTAATTGATTGGTGAATACTGCATCTTCGTCGATTTTGTAATTAACATGCCCGACTTCCTGCTCTTTTGGCACCAGGCCTTTCCAGATCGGTGGCAAAGAATCCAGTAGCTTATCGTCACGATCGCGCTGCTGGTACTCCTCCGGCTTAAGTGCCGACAGCGGTTTTTCTACTCCGGGGAAATTGGCGAACAGGTTGTTAAAACTGCGGTTTTCGGCGTAGATCACCACTACATTTTTCACATGACGCCGCAGCAGTGGGTTTTGTGCGCTGGTCGGTAAAGTGTTCAGTACCACTTTCTTGTTGCCGTCAGCTGCGGCCCTGGCCAACGGCGCAATCGAGGCGCCGACTCCCAGCGCCGTCGCACCTGCCAGAAAACGCCGACGCGCCGGGTTGCTCGGCTGCTGCTGTTGCGCCGACGCTGGCAGATCCTTATCGGATTTATCGCTCATGTTTATCCCTCGTAAAATTTTTAACCTGTTGATTTGTTATAAATTTATTTAAGAGTCATTATGCTATGGCACAACTATGAACGAAATGTGACAAGACCCGGCAGGTTAGCATTTGGCAACACTTTCGCGAACATCGCCGAAGTTTGATCAAAATCCTGCGACTTCACGGCTTAGCGAGCGTCGCGCTGCAGCATCAGAAACAGCAAGGCCAGCGTATTGGGCACCATGTACAGCATCGCCCCCAGTTGCACCGCTAGCGGGTTCTCCTTTGCCTGCCAGGCCATAAACCAATCGCCTGCGACCACCATAAAACCGAGCCCCCACACCGCAATGGCACAGAGTGCGCCCAGCATGGCCCAGGCTTTCCCTTTGGCAAAGGCCGCGTAAGGTTGGCGCAGATGTTTCAGCATCAACACCACACCCAGTGCAGCGGTGATGCCGGCCACAGACTCCAGCACAGTGATCATCGCCAACCCGACCCGCCCGGCCCATTCCACGCTGACGGCGCGCCACATTAAGCCGGGAACCTGATAGGTATCCTGCATGGCAAGCAGCGGCGCCACGGCATGTTGGGCGGTACCAGCAAAATCGGCGGTATTGTTCAGCAGACTGAAGATCCCCCAAAGAGCCGGGAACAGTGACAGGACGATGCAACCCAGACGCGACATGGTGATTTCGTTCATAATTATCCCTAATTTATGATGATGTAAAACCCAGAGTTCCTTGTATTGTTGCAGTTTAACGCTGGGTAGCCAGTGGCGACTACCGACCCCCCAGCGAAGTGATTCGTGAATCGGTGCACACTCTACGTGAGTGCATCTCCGCCTTATTGAGCCTTATATCGCCACCAGCCCACGCACGCCGTCTTGCTCCATCGCGCTGCCGGCACCGCGCTGGACAATGCTGCCACGCGACATCACCAGATAACGGTCCGCCAGCTCGGCGGCGAAATCATAAAACTGCTCCACCAGCAGGATCGCCATATCCCCTCTTTCCGCCAACTGTTTGATCACCGCGCCGATCTCTTTGATCACCGAAGGCTGGATCCCTTCCGTCGGCTCATCGAGGATCAACAACTGCGGTCGGCAGGCCAGCGCCCGCCCTATCGCCAACTGCTGTTGCTGGCCACCGGAGAGATCGCCGCCGCGCCGATCTTTCATCTGCAACAGCACCGGGAACAGTTCATAGATATGATCCGGTACCTTGCGGGCCTGACTGCCAGAAAAGCGCGCCAACCCCATCAGCAAGTTTTCCTCCACCGTCAGGCGACCAAAGATCTCACGCCCCTGCGGCACATAGGCGACGCCTGCCTGTACCCGCTGGTGCGGTTTTCTGCCGTTGAGGCTTTCGCCCTGCCAGCTGATGCTGCCGCTCTTGGTCGGGATCAGCCCCATCAGGCACTTCAACAGCGTGGTTTTCCCCACGCCGTTGCGCCCCAGCAGGCAGGTCACTTCGCCGATGTGGGCTTCAAACGACAGGCCGCGCAAAATATGGCTGCCGCCGTAATATTGATTCAGTTCGTTCACTTGCAACATAGCTGCTCCTAGCGCCCCAAATACACTTCGATCACCTGCTCGTCGGCCTGCACCTGCGCCAATGAGCCCTCCGCCAGCACCTGACCCTGATGCAGCACCGTGACGTGGTCGGCAATGGTTTCGACAAACCCCATGTCATGCTCCACCACCATCAGTGAATGCTTGCCCGCCAGCGAGCGGAACAGTTCGGCGGTGTACTCGGTTTCGGCATCGGTCATGCCGGCCGCCGGTTCATCGAGCAACAGCAGATGCGGTTCCTGTACCAGCAGCATACCTATCTCGAGAAACTGTTTTTGCCCGTGAGACAGCAACCCGGCGGGACGATGCCGTTCATGGCCGAGCCGCAGGGTTTTCAGCATGTCATCGATGCGATCGCGTTGTTCGCTGCTCAGTTTGGCGCGTAGGCAGGCCCATACCGACTTCTGGGTTTTCTGGGCGATCTCCAGGTTTTCGAACACCGTCAGCGCCTCAAACACCGTGGGCTTTTGGAACTTGCGGCCAATGCCTGCCTGGGCGATCTGCATCGGATCCAGCGCGGTCAGATCAACGGTTTGATCGTAAAACACCCTGCCGCTGTCCGGCCGGGTCTTGCCGGTGATCACATCCATCAGCGTGGTTTTCCCCGCGCCGTTAGGCCCGATCACACAGCGCAATTCCCCCACGCCAATCTGCAACGACAGATCGCTCAGCGCACGGAAACCGTCGAAGCTGACGTTGATCTTGTCGAGCAGCAGCACCGGATCTGTTTGCTGGCGGTATTTATCGGCCGGCAGCGGCTGGGTGAACAACTCTTCGGTCATTTGCAGCGAATTCATTGTGATTTCCCTCTGCGCAGCAGGCCAATGACCCCTTTCGGCAGGAACAGCGTGACGATGATAAACATCAGGCCGAGGAAGAACTGCCAGTATTCCGGAATGGCCATGGTGAACCAGCTCTTGGCACCGTTGACGATACCGGCCCCCAGCAGCGGCCCCACCAGCGTGCCGCGCCCACCAAGTGCCACCCAGATAGCGGCTTCGATCGAGTTGGTCGGCGACATTTCGCCCGGGTTGATAATGCCCACCTGCGGCACATACAGCGCCCCGGCCAGCCCACACAGCACCGCCGACAGCGTCCAGACAAACAGTTTGAAGCCTTTCGGATCGTAACCGCAGAACGTCAGGCGGTTTTCCGCATCGCGTACCGCCGTCAACACCCGACCGAACTTACTACGTGCCAGAGCGAAGCCGATTGCCAGACTGGCAGCCAGCAGCAGCACCGTGGTCAGGAACAGCGCCACCCGCGTGCCGGTCGCGGTGATCGGGAAGCCCAGTAGCGTCGTGAAACCGGTAAAGCCATTGTTGCCACCAAAGCCGGTTTCGTTACGGAAGAACAACAGCATACCGGCGTAGGTCAACGCCTGGGTCATGATGGAGAAATACACCCCTTTGATTTTTGAGCGAAAAGCGAAGTAACCGAAGATAAAGGCCAGCACCCCAGGCACCAGCACGATCAGGCACAGCGCCCAGGCGAAATACTGGGTACCGCTCCAGAACCACGGCAACTCGTTCCACGACAGGAAGGCCATAAATCCCGGCAGGCCATCACCCGCCGCCTGGCGCATCAGGTACATGCCCATGGCATAGCCACCGAGGGCAAAAAACAGCCCGTGCCCCAACGACAGCAGCCCGGCATAGCCCCACACCAGGTCGAGCGCCACCGCCACCACCGCATAACACAAAATTTTACCCACCAGCGTCAGGGTATAAGTGGAGATCGCCAGCGGATGGTCTGCCGGCAACAGCGCCAGAAATGGCATAATCAACAGCGCCAGCAACGCCAGCCCGCCGATGCCCAGCGCCAGTCGGGGTGCCTTTTGCACGCCGGTGACAGTCAATGGTTGGCTCATCAGTCGATCACCCTGCCCTTGAAGGCGAACAGTCCCTGAGGACGTTTTTGGATAAACAGCACGATCAGCGCCAGGATCAGGATTTTACCCAGCACAGCACCAATCTGCGGTTCAAGAATTTTGTTGAGGATACCGAGGCCAAAAGCCGCCACCACGGTACCGGCCAGTTGGCCGACGCCGCCGAGTACCACCACCAGGAATGAGTCGATGATATAGCCCTGGCCCAATTCCGGCCCGACGTTACCCAGTTGCGACAGCGCCACCCCACCCAGCCCGGCAATGCCGGAGCCCAGGCCGAACGCCAGCATATCGACGCGGCCGGTGGGCACACCACAGCAGGCGGCCATCGCACGGTTCTGCGTCACGGCACGCACGTTCATGCCGAGGCGGGTTTTATTCAGCAACAGCCAGGTGAGTGCCAGCACCAACACCACAAACAGGATCACCGCGATACGGTTCCACGGCAGCACCAGATTCGGCAGTAACTGAATGCCGCCCGACAGCCAGGCCGGGTTGGCGACCTCGACGTTTTGCGCACCGAACAACACGCGAACGCCCTGGATTAGCACCAGGCTGATCCCCCAGGTCGCCAGCAGGGTTTCCAGCGGCCGACCATACAGATGACGGATCACCGTGCGCTCCAGCGCCATGCCAATGCAGGCGGTGATGGTGAACGCCACCGGCAACGCCACCAGCGGATACAGCGCTAGCCACTGCGGCGCAAACTGCTGAAACAGTCCCTGCACCAGATAAGCCGAGTAAGCACCGAGCATCAGCATTTCGCCGTGCGCCATGTTGATCACCCCCAGCAGGCCGTAAGTGATCGCCAGCCCAAGCGCCGCCAACAGCAGGATCGAGCCAAGCGACAGGCCGGTAAACGCCTGACCAATCAGGTCGCCGATCATCAACCGGTGTTTCACGCTGGTCAGGCTTTTCAGCGCTTCGGCACGCACGGCGGCATCCGGTTCATGGCTGGCATCAGTCAAGGCCTGCAGCCGGGTCTGGGTTTCCGGCGCACCCGAGCTGCCGAGCAGTTGCACCGCATTGAGGCGCACTTTGGCATCGGCGTCGGTCAGTTGCAGATTGGCCAGCGCGATGCTCAGCGCCTCATGCACCCGGCTGTCTTTTTCCTGCGCCAGGCGTTGGGTCAACAGCGGCAACTGACTGTTTTGCGCCTCTTGCTGCAGAGCCTGCGCCGCCTGTAAACGCAGCGCCGGATCTTCACTGACCAGCCGGTGTGCCGACAGCGCGTTGGCGATCAGGATCCGCAGCCGGTTATTCAGCCACAGCTTCTTCGGCGTACCGACCGGGGCAGCGCTGCCTTCCAGCGGCTGGTAACGATCGCCCTGCTGGATAAAGGCATGTTTGGCCTCGTCGATCACCACGTTTTCCTGCTTTAACGCCTGCAGTAACGGCAAACGCGCAGCGTCCGGCGCGGTCGCCCACGCCTGCAATAATTTGGCCTGCTGCGTACGGTTGGCCGCAGCAAAGTCATCAGCCGGCCCCGCCTGCGCGAACATGGGCAGGCAGCACAGCAATAACCACAGATGCCTGAGATGGCTTAAAGATAAAAGTTTCATCCGAATGTCTCGTCGCAATAGGGCATGGCTCAGTCAGCCCCCCGCCGTAACGGGGGGCCGGGCATTACTTACCGCCTTTAACCGGGCTTTCCGACTTTTTGTCGTTGCCGGCAATGTACGGGCTCCACGGCTGAGCGCGTACCGGGGCATCGGTCTGCCACACCACGTTGAACTGGCCGTTGCCTTCAATTTCACCGATCATCACCGGTTTGTGCAGGTGGTGGTTGGTGGCGTCCATGGTCAGGGTAAAGCCCGAGGGTGCGGCGAAGGTCTGTCCGGCCATCGCGGCACGCACCTTATCCACGTCTGTGGTACCGGCCTTCTCAACCGCCTGCGCCCACATATGGATGCCGACATAGGTGGCTTCCATCGGATCGTTGGTCACGGCAGTGGCATAGTTCGGCAGGTTATGCGCCTTGGCATAGGCTCGCCATTCGCTGACAAACTGCTTGTTGGTCGGGTTGTCTACCGATTCGAAGTAGTTCCAGGCCGCCAGGTTGCCCACCAGCGGTTTGGTGTCGATACCGCGCAGCTCTTCTTCCCCCACCGAGAAGGCGATCACCGGTACATCGGTGGCTTTGATACCCTGATTGGCCAGCTCTTTGTAGAACGGCACGTTGGAGTCACCGTTGATGGTGGAGATCACCGCCGTTTTGCCGCCGGCGGAGAATTTCTTGATGTTGGCGACGATGGTCTGGTAGTCGCTGTAGCCAAACGGCGTATAGACCTCTTCGATATCTTTATCCTGAATACCTTTCGAATGCAGGAAGGCGCGCAGGATCTTGTTGGTGGTGCGCGGATACACATAGTCGGTGCCCAGCAGGAAGAAGCGTTTCGCCGAGCCGCCGTCTTCGCTCAGCAGGTATTCCACCGCCGGGATCGCCTGCTGGTTAGGGGCGGCGCCGGTGTAGAACACGTTAGGCGACATTTCTTCCCCTTCGTACTGCACCGGGTAGAACAGCAGGCCGTTCAGCTCTTCAAACACCGGCAGCACGGATTTACGCGACACCGAAGTCCAGCAGCCAAACACCGCCGCCACTTTATCCTGACTCAGCAACTGACGCGCCTTTTCGGCGAACAGTGGCCAGTTGGAGGCGGGGTCCACCACCACCGCCTCGAGTTTTTTACCCAATACGCCGCCCTTGGCGTTGATGTCATCGATGGTCATCAGCGCTACGTCCTTGAGCGGCGTTTCAGAAATGGCCATGGTGCCGGACAGCGAACTCAGGATGCCGACCTTGATGGTGTCGGCCGCCTGCGCCCCCCAGGAGATCCCCATGCCGATCATGGTGGCGGACAGTGCAAAAGCTTTTATAAAGTGACGACGTTGCATAATTCAAACTCCTGATGTGTGATAGAAAACAGGTTCAGAAAAACTCACGTAGGACTGTCTGGTGGCTGAAGCCGTGCTTGATGCAACATGTGTAAAGTTATTTTTCTGACCTCAGCCTTACTGACGGCAATATGGTTGCTGAGCAGCGTTTGCGCCTCCTCGGTTTGCTGTTGCAAGATCGCCCGCAAAATCGCGGCGTGTTCGTTATAGGTCGCCGCCACCCGGCTGCCCTGAGTGAAGTCCAGCCGACGAATGATGCGGATCTTCTCGGTCAGATCACGATGGATACGCGCCATTTCGCCGTTGCCCGCCGCCTCCACCAGCGCCATGTGAAACTGCTCGTCATGCAGCGAAACCGTCTTGCCGTCCTCAAGCCGCGGCTCATCGATCCAGAAACTGCTGAGCGTCTCCAGTTGCAACGGCATTTCGCCCGCTGGCCGTGCACACAGGCGTTTTACCGCCTCACACTCCAGCACGATGCGCAGGTCATACAGCTCCTCGAAGTAGGCAAAATCGAACGGCCGCACCTGCCAACCACTGCGAAAATGCACTTCGACATAGCCTTCGCGCTCCAGCCAGAACAACGCCTGACGCACCGGCGTACGGCTGACGTCCATGCGCAGCGCCACTTCGTTTTCGCTAAAGCGATCGCCCGGCAGCAGCTGAAAATCAAAAATGTCGTCCTTGAGCTGCAGATAGATACGTTCCGCCAGCCCCTCCGGCCGCGCCTTGCTGCGGTTATTGGTGATTTGCATCGCATTCCTCTCTGCGGGCGCAGCCTGCCGCGCCCCGACGATTAAAGATGGTTAACTGGCGTGCTCCAGCCACAGCAGGGCGTCGCCCGGCCCGACAGGCCGCCCCTGCTGGCAGCTGATACGCTTAATGACCCCGGCGCGTGGTGCGGTGACTGCCAGCTCCATTTTCATCGCCTCGACCACGATCAACGGCTGACCGGCTTCTACCTGCTGTCCCGGCTCCACCAGGATCTTCCACACGCTGCCGTTCAGGTCGGCGCTGACCAGATAGCCATCCACTTCTTCCTCATCAATCTGCGGCGGCAACAGTTGGGCCTCGGCTTCGCCCTCTTCTTCCTGCCAGCGCGTTACCTCGTGGTTGAACGCCTGCTGCTGACGCTGCTGGAAGGCGCTGATACCTTCGGCGTTGTCCACCAGGAAGCGACTGTATTCGGCAAAATCAAACTCGCTGTCCTCGATGCGGATCTGCGCGCGCCCTTCACGGAACGCCTCGCGCTGTTCATCCAGTTCCTGCTCGCTGACCGGGTAGAAACGCACCTGATCAAAGAAGTGCAGCAGCCAGGGCTCACCGGCGGTGAACTGCGGGTTTTTGAGGAATTTGTTCCAGATTGGCAGCGTGCGCCCGACCAGTTGGTAGCCACCCGGCGAATCCATGCCATAAATGCACATGTACATGCCGCCGATACCGACCGTGCCTTCGGCGGTGTGGGTACGCGCCGGATTGTATTTGGAACTGAGCAAGCGGTGACGCGGGTCAATCGGCACCGCGCAGGGTGCGCCGAGATAAACATCACCCAGCCCGAGGAGCAGGTAACTGGCATCAAAGATGATGTCGCGCACCTGCTCACGCGTGCTGAGCCCGTTAATACGCTGGATAAAATCGACGTTGTTCGGCAGCCAGGGGGCGGACGATCGGACCGTCTGCTGATAACGTTCCACCGCTCCCAGGGTGGCAGAATCTTCAAACGCCATCGGCAGATACACCGTACGCGTCGGTACCTTCAGTTGGCTGACATTCCCCAGCGCCTGCTCGCGCGCCAGCAAACGCGTCAGTAAATCGGCCTGACCGAGCACGCGGCTGTCGTAGCGGATCTGCAGCGATCGTACGCCGGGCGCTAACTCCTCAACGCCGGGAATGACGTCCTGCCTGAGCGACTGCATCAACAGATGAATGCGTAACCTCAGTGCCAGATCGAGCACGTTGTCGCCGTACTCCAGCAAAATGTAGCCGTCCCCGGCCTGGCGATAGACCACTGTCGGGCGGTTGTCGCTGGCCGGTAACGCCGCCAGAATGCTGGCCGACCCGGTGGCCCCCGGTGTCAGATCCGGTGCGGCCAGGGTAATCGCCTTTACCGCCGCCAGGGCTTCGATACTGCCAAGCTGCGCTTGCTCCAGTGACTGCGCCTGTTTGAAGCCGATCGGATGAAAACGGATGCGATCCCCCGGCTTCACCTGGCCGACCTTCCACAACTCGGCCCTGGCGATGGTCACCGGGCAGACAAAACCACCCAGGCTCGGCCCGTCGCGGGTGAGGATCACCGGGAAATCGCCGGTGAAGTTAATCGCACCGATGGCATATTCGCAGTCATGCACGTTGGACGGATGCAACCCCGCCTCACCGCCGTCCTGCCGTGCCCACTCGGGTTTTGGCCCGGACAGACGTACGCCCAGCCGGTTGGAGTTGTAATGCACCTGCCACTCGGCAGTGAAGAAAGTCTCGATCGACTCCGGGGTAAAGAAGTCCGGTGCGCCATGCGGCCCGTACAGCACGCCGATGTTCCACAGGTTGCCGTACTCGGGGATCAGGCTGTCATCCATTGCCTGCGGCGCGGCGATCGGTGCGGGGGTCGTGGTAGCAGCCAACGCCGGTTGGGACACCGCCAGCATGTCCGCAACCCGCAGGGTGCGTCCGGCGTGACCGCCAAACTGCCCCAGTGCGAAGGTCGAACGGCTGCCCAGATACACCGGCACGTCGAAACCGTTACGCACCGCCAGATAGGTGCGGCATCCGTGCCGGGCGCGGCCCATCGTCAGCACCTGCCCGGCCCGAACTGCAACCGGCTGCCAGTAATCCAGCGCTTCGCCGTCCAGATCCGCCGGGCAGTCCGCCCCGGTCAGGGCAATGGTGGCATCGCAGTGGAAACGCAAGGTCGGCCCCTGCAGGGTAAACTCCAGCCCGGCGGCACTGGGGTGGTTACCGACAATGCGGTTGGCCAGCCGGAAAGCAAAGTCGTCCATCGGCCCGGACGGCGGTACGCCGATATCCCAATAACCGAGACGGCCCGGGTAATCCTGCACGCTGCTGTAGGTCCCCGGCTGCAACACTTCGATGCTGCTGGGCTGGAAGTGGAAACTGTCCAGCATGCGGGTCCACACGCTGCCGGTCTGGAATTCGGCGGTGGCAATCACCTGGCGCAGGTAATCCAGATTGGTGGCGATGCCGTGCAGCCGGGTAGCGTCCAGCGCCACGCGCATTTTCTCCAGCGCCTGCTGGCGATCCTCACCGTGGACAATCAGTTTGGCGATCATCGGGTCGTAAAATGCCGATACTTCACTGCCGGTGGCGACCCAACCGTCAACCCGCACGGACTCAGGGAAATGCACCTCGGTCAATACGCCCGGGCTGGGCTGGAAGTTCTTCAGCGGATCTTCCGCATAAATGCGTACTTCAATCGACGCGCCCTGCGGCGGACGTTGCAGTGCCGCCCAGTCCAGTGCATCCCCCGCCGCCACCTGCAACATGCATTCGATCAGATCCAGCCCGGTGACCATCTCGGTGACCGGATGCTCCACCTGCAGGCGAGTGTTCACCTCGAGGAAATAAAATTCGTCGCGTGCGCCGTCGTAGATAAACTCCACGGTACCGGCGCTGCGATAATTCACCGACGCTCCCAGCGCCACCGCCGCCTGATGCAGCGCCTGACGAGTGGCCGCAGGCAGGTTGGGTGCCGGGGTCTCTTCCACCACTTTTTGGTTGCGACGTTGCAATGAGCAGTCACGCTCGCCGAGCGCGACCACCCAGCCCTGACCGTCGCCAAAGATCTGCACTTCGACATGGCGCGCCTGATCGACAAACCGCTCGATAAAGGCCCCAGAGTCGCGGAAAAACTGCTCACCCAACCGCTTCACGCTGTCGTAAGCTTCACGCAGTGCGGCTTCGTCATCGCAGCGCGTCAAACCGATACCACCACCGCCAGCGGTGCTTTTCAACATCACCGGGTAGCCAATCTGGCTGGCGGCGTTGACCGCCTCTTCAACGCTGTCCAGCAGGCCGGTGCCCGGCGTCATCGGCACCTGCGCCACCGCCGCCAGCTCACGCGCCCGGTGTTTCAGGCCGAACTCGCGAATTTGCGCCGCCGTCGGGCCGATAAAGGCAATGCCCGCCGCTTCACAGGCGTCGGCAAACTCAGCGCTCTCGGAGAGGAAGCCGTAACCGGGGTAAATAGCCTGCGCGCCGGTTTCTGCCGCCGCCGCCAGGATCTTGTCGATACACAGGTAGCTGTCGCCGGGTTTTTCACCGCCTAGCGGCACCGCCAAATCGGCTTCGGTAACGTGCGGTGCATTGCGATCGGCATCGGAATAAACCGCCACGCTGGTCACCCCCAGACGTTTCAGAGTGCGGATGGCGCGACAGGCGATTTCGCCACGGTTGGCAATCAGTACGGTAGAAAACATGATCAAGCCCCCTTCAGGCTGGCGACATAGTTGCGCCAACCGCCAAATTCAGTGATGTCCGCGGCGCCCTGTAGCGCCCAGGGTTCGCAGATAAAGCCCTTCACCCGGCGACCGTCCACCAGCAGCAGCGTGCCGATGCCCAGCGGCGCCGGAATTTCCGCCACGAACTCGCCGAAACGCGCCAACGGGATATCCCACAGCTCGACATCGATAGCGGCCCCCTGTTCGTTTTTGGCCAACCCCGGCTTTGGCGGCTGAGTATTGGCTAACGCGTACAGCCGGTAGCACGGCGCGGTGGTGGTTTGTTCCACCAAAGCCGCCGCACGCTGCGTGAGCTGGAAATTCAATGGCATTCCACTGAGGTGGGCACCCACCACCGCCACCCGCACGTGCTGGGTCGAGGGTGTAAGGGATTGCGAAGGTGGCAGCGGCCGTCCGGTTGCACCCAACGGCAGATCCTGGGCCTGTTGCCAGCGCAGCCCGAACGCCGCCAGTGCCCGATCGTGCCAGGCGGGAGCGACCAGCGTGATACCGGCGGGCAGGCCGTCGTCACGCATCGACGCCGGCAGCGCCAGCGCGCTCAGATCGGCCAGGTTGGTGAAATTGGTGTAGGTGCCAAACTGCGAGTTGAACAACACCGGTTCCTGCTCCATTTCCGCCAGCGTGCGGATGGTCGGTGAGGTCGGCACCACCAGTGCGTCGAAGGGAGCCAACCGTTGTTCAATCTGCCGCGTCAGTTCAGCACGCAGATATTCCGCCTTATAGGCATCGCAGGCGCTGTACTTCAGGCCGTTATTGACGATGCCGCGCACCACCGGGTTGATGGCCTGCGGGTTGGCACTCAACATCTTTTCGACCGCCACGGTGCGTTCCGCCACCCAGGGGCCGTAATAGAGCTGCTCCGCCAGTACGCGGAACGGGGTAAAATCGAGGGTTTCCAGCGTTACGCCACAGCTTTGCAACTTTACCAACGCCCGTTGAAAAGCCCGCTCGGCCTGCAAATCGCCGAAAAACTCAAGTTGTGCCGGTACCGCAAAACGTGGGGCTGCGGGAAGATCCGCCGGGGCGGTCTGAGGGTTGATGCGGGAGTAGGCATCGGCAGCGTCGTAGCCACCCGCCAGTTCGGCCACCAGCGCGGCGTCCGCCACCGTCAGGGCAAATACCGACACCGTGTCATTCAGTCTGCACGCAGGCACCACGCCCAGATTCGACAACCAGCCCTTGGTCGGTTTCAGGCCGACAATGTTGTTGAAGCCGGCCGGAACACGCCCTGAACCAGCGGTATCGGTACCTAGTGAGAACGGCGTCAGGCCGCGCGCCACCACCGAGGCCGATCCAGAACTGGAGCCGCCGCTGACGTAACGGCTGTCGAAACTGTTAACTACTGCGCCGTGCGGGGAACGGGTGCCCACCAGGCCGGTGGCAAACTGATCGAGGTTGGTTTTACCGATCACCAAAGCACCGGCGGCGCACAGATTGGCGACGACGCTGGCGTCTGCCGTCGCCTGATAGGCAAACTCCGGACAGGCGGCGGTGGTCGGCCAACCACCGACGTCGATATTGTCTTTAACCGCAAAGGGCACGCCAAACAGTGGCAGACGGCTGATGTCACCGGCGACGGCTTCAAGCCGTTGTGCCAGTCGTTGGCACTGCGCCTCCAGTTGCGCGGCACTGGCAAGATACAGCCAGGCATTGTCATCCACAGGGAGATCGGTAGCCCATGCGGCCAAAGTGGCGCGCACGCAGGCCATGCGCTCGCCCGCCGGGTGGGTGTGATAATGGTGTTGCCATTCACCGAGGGTGAAACCGCGTAGATTTACAGGCTGAGTCATTGGCTGAATTCCATCTGGTACACAAGATGGGATTCAACAGAGCAACCGGCGTGCCAGTTTTTAATCGGCTGATTTCAATAAATTATAATTAAAACTTATGACGCTTAATTAAAAAACCTGCACCAGTGCTGCGCAATACACGAACAAAAAAGGTGCAATAAACCCTTATATTCTTGATATACCGAAAATGCCCTATAGGTATTAACCACAAAGTTTGTGTATTCGAGGAAGCCCCCTACTTTCTATTAATCATAAATAAGTAAAAAGGCAGGCTAATGAATTAATTGGTTACATGGCAACATCGTTAGTTAATCATTAAGAGATTATTATCAACAGTATAAATAATCACTTAACAGAAAATTTAAGATATTAACAACCGATAAATTGGTATATTAAAGCATAAAAAACCATAAAACAAACAAGTGTTACTTTATTACCAGACAAGCTTAATTACATCATTTTCAAGCAGATTTACCCCCGTCGCTGAAAGCTTTACACAACCCCGGCTTATTATTGGTACAGCAATTAGGCTAACCTTTTACAGGAGTTACTGATGATTATACGTAAAGTCTTTCTCGCCATTCCCCTGCTGGTACTGTTCTCTACCTTTAGTTACAGCGCCGTCGAGCTGAATAAATCGAGTGAAAATTGCCAGAAAATTGGCTCAGTTTCTTTATCACGCAATGTGGTTTCCCCTGACGATGCAAAAAGCCAACTGGATGCCATTGCCGAAAAACGCGGTGCCAGCCATTACCGTATTAATTCGTTGGTTCCCGGCGGCGGCAACGGCGGTGGCCTGCATGTCAGCGCCGATCTATACCGCTGCTAAACCCTTCCTCTCACGCAAGGAGCACCCCATGACATCGATTAATCATTTACTGGTCAAAAATCGTAGTTGGGCAACCCAGCAACAATGGCGCGATCCGAATTTTTTCCCGCAGTTGGCGCAAGCGCAGAAGCCAAACATTTTGTGGATTGGCTGCTCCGACAGTCGGGTCCCGGCAGAAACTATCGTCCGCGCTCAGCCCGGCGAACTGTTTGTACACCGAAATATCGCCAATGTGGTCGAAGAGCAAGATGATAATTTGATGAGCGTGGTGCAATACGCGGTCGAGCATCTGGGTATCGGGGCGATTGTGGTTTGCGGGCATTATGGCTGCGGTGGGATCCAATCGGCGCTGAGTAACCGCGATACCCCCAGTGAGGACTCACTCACACGCCGCCTCAACTCGCTGCGCACCACCCTGGAGCGGCATTTGCCGTTTGACGCCGCTGCCCGCGCCGACGAAGCCGCGCACCTGAAAAAAGCGGTGAGCGCCAACGTACAGCTCCAACTCAATACCTTGGGTGAAACTCAACTCATTCAACGGGCCTGGCGAAGCAATGCCTCACTGACGTTGTTCGGTTGCATTTACGAGCTGCACACCGGTTTCCTCAATGTGCTGGAACAACGCAACGCCGCCGGGAGGGTGACATGAACCGAGCCGATCTACGTTTTGACCTGCCCGCCGGGCTGGTGGTGTTTCTGGTCGCCCTGCCGCTGAGTCTGGGCATTGCGCAAGCCAGCGGTGTCCCGCCGTTCGTCGGTCTGCTGACCGGGGTGATCGGCGGCATTATCGTCACCCTGCTCAGCCCTTCCCCGTTTTCGGTCAGCGGCCCCGCCGCCGGTCTGGTGACCATCGTCACCGGTGCCATGGTGACGCTGGGTGACTTTCCGTCGTTTTTATTCGCCCTGTTGCTGGCCGGCGTGCTGCAACTGGCATTCGGCCTGCTGCGCGGCGGCAAACTGGCGGCGCTGATCCCCGGGGCGGTGATCCACGGCATGCTGGCCGCCATCGGCATTTTACTGATCCTGCAACAGTTGCCGCTGGCGATGGGCTATCCGCTCGGTCATGGCCTGAATGAAAAACCCTCCGTCGCACAACTGCAAAGCGATATTTCACTGGCGGCCGTGATGCTGACATTGGGAGCACTGCTGCTGATCGGCTTTTGGGGAAGCTCCTCGCTCAAACAACGCCTGCGCTTAAGCGCTCTGCCCGGCCCGCTGATTGCCGTACTCTGGGGTTGTCTGTTTGTCTGGCTGGGCCAGAAGATTTGGCCCGCCGTCAGCACCTTGCCACGAATAGAATTACCGGCACTGAACAGCGTTGAAGCACTGCAGGCGCAATTTTCCCTACCGAACTGGCAAGCGTGGCGCAACCCGGCGGTTTATCTGGTGGCGATGACCCTGGCGATTGTCGCCAGCCTGGAAACCCTGCTGAGCCAGGAAGCCTTGAAAAAGATGGCGCCGATGATGCCGGAACCCTCGGCCGATAAAGAGCTACGGGCACAAGGCGTGGGCAACCTTCTCAGCGGGCTGCTGGGCGGATTGCCGATTACCGCCGTGATTGTGCGTAGCTCTGCCAACGTGCAGGCCGGAGCACGCAGCCGGGTATCTATTCTGCTGCATGGCGTGCTGTTGTTGCTCAGCGCATTACTGTTTGCCGAACTGCTCAACAATATTCCGTTGGCCAGCCTGGCCGCGGTTCTGATCTACACCGGTTATAAGCTGGCGCACCCACGTATTTTTATCAGCCTGTGGCGTCAGGGCCTGCAGCAGTTCGTTCCTTTTGCCGCTACCCTTGGCGGTATCCTGGCGTTTGGCATGCTGGCGGGCATTGCGATCGGCCTGGCGGCGCAACTGCTGTGGAGTCTGTACCAAAGCAACCGTCACGCCCTGCATCTGACCCGCTACGACGACCATTATCTGCTTCAGTGCCAGCAAAACCTGACCTTCCTCAACAAGATGCGCCTGAAGCATTTATTGGCGCAGATAGAACCCAACAGCACGGTGATTATCGATTGTGAAGGGATTAATTACCTGGACGACGATATCCGCACGATGCTCAATGAATACCGCCAAACGGCGGCGGAAAAACAGATCAACATCAGTCTGCATCCACCGGCCAACATTCTGGCACGCGATATCTCTTAAACGAAAACGGCGCCGGGTGATAAACCCGGCGCCGTGAGTATGGTAGTCAGATACCTGGCAGCGATTTAGTCCGCGACCCGTTCCAGACCCACCGGGGTAATGCAGTAAGTCTGTTGCTTGCCCGTTTCAGCCAACCGCAGATGCTGCATTTCATTGGTGATCACCAAACGGTTATTCGGCTCTTCATGCCGCAGATGGATCACTTCACCACCGTAACCCGAAATCGGCAGCACCACTGTACGGGCCTGCTGCGCCTGGTCGCCAATCACTTCATAGCTGAACAGGTTGTTACCATCCGCATCGTCATAACTGAATGTGGCATAAGTGTCTGGGAAATAATTGTGCACAACCCCACCTTTGATGAGCTCAATCGTTAAGGTTTTTTTCATCAGGTCGACAGTGCCAGTCAAGAATTGCCAATCGCCGATCCCCTTGCAGGCGATGCTGAAAGTATTCCCAACCTGCTCATCAGGGCGAATGTTACTGGCAGAAATACAGTCCTTATAGGTTTCTAATAACTGCTCGCGCTGGGGGCTGGCGAACGTATTAATCGCCAGGTAAATATCATCTTTAAACACCGAGAACGGCGCGTAATAGGCCTGAGGGTAGCTGCGCAAATGCTGGGCCGCAGTTTCAACCCGCACCAGGAGCGCCTGTTCAGGGTCACCCGGCAGCGCTTCATTTTTCAGTCCGCTGCGGGTGATCAGCAAGACGTTATTTTTGTTCTTGTTATCAATGATATTCGGATACGCCGGGCTCAGCCTCACCCGGCTCGGTTCCTCATGATAGATTTCAACTTTATCACCGGCGGTGAAAGGCAACTCATCATGGCTTAAGGTGGCCTGAGTACCATGAATATCCTTGCTGAAAATCACCGCATTTTGCTGATTACGTACGGTGATTTTGGCGTAGGTCATATCAGGGAAATAGGAATGCGGCGTGGTGCTGGTAACGTCAATCACCACCATACCTTTGGAATGATCAACCGCCAGCGTGGCGAACACGGCATCGCCCAGGCCAAGCAGATTGATGTCCTGTGAAACGATTGACGAAGATACTTTTTTGACAAAGCCAACCTTCGCCGCGTTATCCCCCTGCTTCAGCACCAGGTAGTCCTGAGTCGGTTGATACTTATGGTTTTTACCGGTCGGTAGCCGCAGGGTGTAAATGCCAATCGGCAAATCACTCAGCACCATGGTCGGGCTGTTGATACGCGTTTTATATGCGTAACGCGCCCCTTCCATCAGGATCAGATCTTCGCCATAAATTTGTGCGAAATCGTCAATATCAAAACTCAGGGTCACGTTGCCTTTCAGGCCGCTGGCCTTCAACTGCGTTGAGTCGACCAACTGCAGAGTGGAGTCGAGTTTCAACTGCGCTTTTACCGATTCAAGATCCTGAGCACCGACCAATTGACACAACGGATAGGCGGCTTTGGCATGGCTGAAAACGTTGCGATTACGTTGTTCCTGAGTGACATAACCCCCAACCCATTGGATAAATGGCGTCACATCCACTTTGTTGCCCGCAACGGCAAAGCTTTCCGACAGCATATCCAGCAAGGCATGTTCACTTGGCACGAAGCCAGGGGTATTACAACTTTGGCGATACTGCTGATTAAAGTGGGTGAAGGCATTTTTGCCCGCTTTACCCACCATCAAGACGATAAAATACAGCTTGGAACGCAGGTCCCACTGATTGAGCGGCGTGGACTGAGCGATCAGATCCAGGATTTTTTCCTCAACTTTAGCCATATTGCCGTAATCATACAGCCAGCCTTCTTTATATTTTCGCTCCCCCAACATCACATCCTGATAACAGGCGGCATAAATATTGTTCCATACCTCACCGGTAGAAAAATATTTATCGCCCATAAAGTTGCCCTGATAACCATGGGCAATTTCATGCAGGCTGCCCCAATTATTATCCAGTGCCGTCAGCCAGAAACTGCTGACAGAGCTGGTACTTTCCGCCGTCCAATTACCGCCATAATAAGCGGCCCCGGCACCATTTTTATCGGCCTTGATAAAATAACGATTTTTGATATTACGATCAGAGTCGCTTTCAGCCTCAAATGAAACACCCGCCAGCGCATTATAAAAAGTAAAGATCCGATCGTAATAGGCGATCAAGCCATCAATATTTTTGGCTTCACCCAAAGACTTCAGATCTTTTTTGCTGATTTTTGGCACCAGGATATTGGCATATTCAGAGTCGACCAATGCGAATTCAGCATCCTGCGCGTCCCAACGTGCAAAGAAAGTGGTTTCATTTTCACCTTTGCGGTAAACCGGCAAGGGTTTGCTGGCGTCGGGATACTCAAACTCCAGAACCGGCGTGCCCTCTACGTAAGGCGTATCAATAAACGGCACCGAGACCGCATTTACGCTGGCCTCAACCCAGGCATTGCCGATGCTGAACTCGGCCTCGGTTTTGTTATCGTCATTGAGCAGGCGCAGTTTAAGTTTGGTGGTAAAGGCTGCATTGGTCTGACGTACTCGCACCACCTGCCCGGCGGCGAGAATAATCCCCAGATGCTGACGATCGTGGCCGATGCCTTTGCTCATTCCCGCAGCATCCAGCCATACCGGTCTTGGCAAAGTATAAATTGATTTGGATTTAGTGATTGTAGGCATTTTATATTCCTCAAGGTTATTATTTTCGTCTAACAGACCTTGAGAAATTAACCAGGAATGCTCTTAAGCACTAACGATGGGAAATGGCTGAACCACCACACAACAAGGAGTAGAAACCCAAACATTTTACTGCCATACCGCCTCACGGACTTTAATCGCACGCGGCAATAGCCCCAAAGCATAAAAACGATCGGCTATCGCCTGCTGCTGGCGAATAATAGTCAAATCCATTCGACGGGGTTGATGACTGCGACGAGCCAAAGCAGGAGTGAGCGAAGAAATAGCCAACCCCAGCTCAGCGGATAACAGCACCGCGGCCTGGTCACGGTGGGCGTCAATATAATGGCCGGTTTGTTCCAGCGCACTCATCAGCCCGTGCAGTAAATCGGGGGAATGCCCGGCAAAGTCGCGATGGGTGAGATAAAACTGATGGTTGTTCACCCGTCCGACGCCATTGGCAATCACCCTGAGCTGCGCATTCTGTTCGGCATCGCTCAGCAGAGGATCCCACATCATCCAGGCATCTACCGCATGGTGATCGCTGGGGGTCAGTGGGTATTTTGGTGGTGCATAGACCACCCGCACATCTTCCAGCGTCAACCCGGCTTCATCCAGAATTTGCAACAGCAGATAATGCACGTTAGAACCTTTATTCACCGCAATCCTCTTGCCGCGCAGGTCGGCAATAGTCTGAATGGGGCTATCGTGAGCAACCAGCAATGCCACACTTTTTGGGGCGGCGGGCTCCCAGGCCACATACAGCAGCGGGCTATTGCCCGCCTGTGCGAACAGCGGTGGCACCTCACCGGTAGTGCCAAAATCGATTTCACGGTTAGTCAGGGCATGCAGCAACTGCGGGCCGGCAGGAAATTCGCTCCACAGTACACTCACCCCGCCCTCGGCAAACCGGGCCTCCAGCGACTGTCGGGCTTTGAGTATGCCCAGATTGCCAAACTTCTGATAGCCAATGCGTAGCTCACGTTCACTGCGGCCGGCGGATTGGGCAGATTTTCGTGCCGAACTCGTCACGCTGCGCCGGGCTTTGATCAGGCCAAGGTGCCCCAGATGGGTACGCAGCGTATTACGGCTGATCCCCAACAGCGACGCGGCCTGCAACTGATTGCCCTGGCTCAGTTCAAAAGCATTGCGCACCAGCGAATCGAGCACCCGCTGGTAGAGCGGACTGTCGTTGCTCTCAAGCTGCTGGCGCAGGAAAACATCCAATGAATCATCACCATAGGGCAATGTACTGACATTTTCAGCATTCAACCTGAGTTGCTGCGGGTTAATCAGTGGTTCCCTGCTGAGCAGCACGGCATTGTGCAGGGTGTTTTCCAACTCGCGAATATTCCCCGGCCACGGATAGTCCATTAGGGCGGCCAACGCCTGCTCACTGAGACCTAGCTGAGGCCGCCCCAAGCGCCGCGCGTACAGCGTCAGGAAATGATCGGCCAGCAACGGGATATCCTCCCGCCGTTGGCGCAAGGGAGGCAGAGCGACGGCGGCAACGTTAAGCCGATAGTAAAGATCTTCACGGAAGCGGCGTTCGCGGATGGCAGTAGCCAGATCCACATGCGTGGCGGCCACCACGCGGACGTCCACTTTGACCGGCCGATGGGAACCGACCCGGGTCACTTCCCGCTCTTGTAAAACGCGCAGTAGTTTGACCTGTAACGACAGGCTCAACTCACCAATTTCATCAAGCAGCAGCGTGCCGCCTGCCGCCGCCTCAAACCACCCCTGATGGCGATCCGTCGCCCCGGTGAAAGCCCCTTTTTCATGCCCAAACAGCTCCGATTCGGCCAGACTCTCGGTCAAAGCCCCGCAGTTCACCGCCAGAAAAGGGCCATCGCGTCTTGAGCTGTGATGATGCAGGTAACGGGCGACCCCCTCTTTACCGGTGCCGGTTTCACCAATGATAAGCACCGTCGCATCGGTCGGAGCCAATCGATCCAGCACGCTCTGGAAGGCGATAGAAGCGGGATCAATTAACTGTGGGCCGGAGGTTTGCATGGTTATTACCTTCAGGGGATCAGAACGGAAACCATACCGGCAGACGCCGGCGATAACGAGAGGGGAAACGCCCACCTTGCTGCAAATGCAGCAGCACTCCGCCAGTCACTGCTGCATTTGCAGCAGAATACCGCTCCCTGGCTACCGGTTAACTCACTAATAATTAACAAAAAACAAGAAAATCACTCCTGGCATGCTTCCTGCTAAGTTGTTTATAACCAAGGCTGGATATTCTATGGAATAAATTAAGATATCGTTATATAGGAAACGGATAATGAGCGAAGCACAGGCTGACAACATCAACGTATTTTGGTTTTTACCGACCCACGGTGACGGCCATTATTTGGGCACGGCTGAGGGAGGAAGAGCGGTCGATCTGCCTTATTTACAACAGATTGCCTTGGCGGCAGACAATCTGGGCTATTACGGCGTGCTGATCCCCACCGGCAAAAGCTGCGAGGACTCCTGGCTGGTCGCCGCCACACTGGCCCCAATCACCAAACGTCTGCGCTATCTGGTCGCTGTGCGCCCTGGCTTGCAGCCCCCCAGCCTGGCTGCACGGATGGCTGCCACGCTGGATCGTCTTTCGGAAGGCCGTCTGTTGATCAACGTAGTCACCGGTGGCGACCCGGTGGAAAACAAAGGCGATGGGATTTTCCTGAGCCATGCCGAACGTTATCAGGTCACACGTGAGTTTCTGGAGGTTTATTCCCGCCTGTTGAAAGGGGAAAAGGTCGATTTCCAGGGTGAACATCTGCGGGTGGAAGGCGCTGAGGTGCTGTTCCCGCCGGTGCAGGAGAACGGGCCACCGCTGTTTTTTGGCGGTTCGTCTGAAGAAGCGCTGGAGGTGGCGGCCAACCAGATCGACACCTATCTCACCTGGGGAGAGCCGCTGGAACAGGTGGCGGAGAAAATTGCCGTGGTCCGTCAGCGGGCAGAAGAGCGCGGCCGCACCCTCGACTATGGCATTCGCTTGCACGTCATTGTGCGCGAAACCGAAGAGGAAGCCTGGGCCGCCGCCGACAAACTGATTGCCCATCTGGATGATGAAACCATCGCCGCCGCGCAGAAGATTTTCTCGCGCATGGATTCAACTGGCCAGGCCCGTATGAGCGCCCTGCATGGCGGTTCGAAGGACAGTTTACGCATCGCACCCAATCTATGGGCTGGGGTAGGACTGGTGCGTGGTGGTGCAGGTACGGCGTTGGTTGGCAATCCGCAACAGGTTGCGGCACGCATTCGAGAATATCAGGCGTTGGGGATCACCAACTTTATTTTCTCAGGTTACCCGCATCTGGAAGAAGCGCACCGATTTGCCGAGCTGGTGATGCCGCTATTGCCGCTGGCGATGAACAGCGTGAAACGTCAGCGCACGGTCAATACCGGGCCATTTGGAGAAACCATCGGTGGCGATCGTCGTCCGGTGAAAAAGTGAAACTGAGGAGCCACACCATGAGCAATGAACCGATTAAATTCGCCTACTGGGTACCTAACGTCTCAGGCGGCCTGGTGATCAGCCAGATCCCTCAGCGCACCGGTTGGGATGCCGACTATAACCGCAAGCTGGCCCAAATTGCCGAGCGCGCCGGGTTTGATTATGCCCTGACGCAGATCCGCTTTACCGCCGGTTATGGCGCCGATAACCAGCACGAGTCGGTGACCTTTTCACAAGATCTGCTGGCCGTGACCACCAGGCTCAAGGTGATTGCCGCCCTGTTGCCCGGCCCATGGAACCCGACGCTGGCGGCCAAGCAGATCGCCACCATCAGCCACTTGTCCAACGCGCGTATCGCCGTCAATATCGTTAGCGGTTGGTTCCGCGGCGAATTTAAAGCCATTGGCGAACCCTGGCTGGATCATGAAGAGCGCTACCTGCGTTCGGAAGAATTTATCCGCTGCCTGCAGGGTATCTGGCAGCAGGATAGCTTCACTTTTGCTGGCGATTTTTACCGCTTCCGCGACTATTCATTGAAACCCAAACCCCTAGATCCCCAGCCGGAAATCTTCCAGGGTGGCAGCTCGAGAGCCGCGCGGGATATGGCAGCACGGGTCTCCGACTGGTACTTCACTAACGGCAATACTCCGGAGGCTATTCGCCTGCAGGTTGAGGATATCCAGCTCAAAGCCGCAGAAAACCAGCACCGGGTGAAGATCGGCGTCAATGGCTTTGTCATAGCCCGCCAGACGGAGCAGGAAGCACAAAGCGTGTTGCGTGATATCCTTGATCATGCCAATCCCGAGGCGGTGAAAGGCTTTCAATTCGAGGTCAAAAATGCCGGCAGCGCTTCGCCAGAGGGCGAAGGCAACTGGGCTAAATCAACGCTGGAGGATCTGGTGCAATATAACGATGGATTCAAAACCAACCTGATTGGCACGCCGCAGCAGATTGCACAGCGGATCATCGCGCTGAAACAGGCGGGGGTAGATCTGATGCTGCTCGGCTTCCTGCACTTCCAGGAAGAGGTGGAGTTTTTTGGCCGAGAAGTGATCCCGCTGGTGCGGGAACTGGAGCGTCAACAGCAGCCGGAGCTGAGTCATGGCTGACCGGCAGATTGTCATCATCGGTGGCGGCTTTAGCGGCACGGCGCTGGCTATCAACCTGGCGCGGCAGGGAGAAGCCGGGCTAAAGGTGACAATTATTGAGCCTCGCGCTCAGTTGGCGCAAGGCGTCGCTTACGGCACCCGCGACCCGGCGCACCGCATTAACGTCCCCGCCGCACGGATGCAGCTTTCCGCAGCGGAAGAAGGCGATTTCGACCGCTGGTTCCGGGCTTCTGCCGCCTGCCAACAAGATCCCAAGGCACTCTGGTCGGATGGGAGCCTCTATCCGCAGCGGGGCCAGTTTGGTGCCTATATAGCCGAAAAGCTGGCCACGGCGATGGAAACCTCTGCAGTGCAGGTCACCCACGTTCAGGACTACGCCGTTGCTCTGCAGGACGGTGTGGTACTGACCGCTTCCGGAAATAAGTACCCTGCGGATGACGTGGTGCTGGCCATCAGTCATCCGCCGCCGGCCGTACCAAAACAGTTTCAACAAGCGCTGAAAGATCATCCGGGGCTGATCGCCAATCCCTGGCAGGTTGACGCACTGGCCGAGGTGGATAATCAGGCTTGGGTGGCCATTATCGGCTCCGGTTTGACCATGTCGGATGTGGTGGCCTCACTTCACCGCCAGGGGCATCGCGGACCGATCCTGGCTTTCTCACGGCGCGGTCAACTTCCCCGGCCAAACCTGACCGGTAACGATGCCACGCGGCAGCTTGATTACCAGCGTCCGCAGGCGGCTACCGCCCTTGGCTGGCTGCGACGAGTCCGACAGGAAGTCCGCCAGGCAAAGGCAGAGGGGCTGCCCTGGCAACTGGTGCTGGATGATATTCGCTCCCACGGCCAGCAGATTTGGCAACAGTGGTCGCTGAAGGAACAGCGGCGTTTTCTGCGACATCTTCGCCCCTGGTGGGACGTGCATCGTTACCGCATCGCGCCGCAGGTCAGCGAGGTGCTGACGCAGTTGCAGCAGACCGGGCATCTTAAGGTGCTGGCCGCCCGCCTGCAGCAGGTCGCAGTGGATAAGAGGGCGATCGTCCTGAGTTTAAAAGCGCGCGGTAAAGCCGGAGCGGAAACGCTGGCGGTGGATAATCTGATCGTCACTACCGGCCCAGCGCACGGCGCGTTGCTGGAAAGTGATGCTTTGCTGAAACAACTCGCTACCGAGGGACTGATCCAACCGGATCCGCTGGCGTTGGGAATTTGGGTCGATGCCCATTCCCGGCCGATTAACCGCCAGGGTCAGAGTCAGGCTCACCTGTACGTGGCAGGCCCCGCCGCCCGTGGCCGTTTCGGCGAGCTAATGGGCTTGCCACAGGTGGCGCAACACGCAGAATCGCTGGCGCAACAGCTGCTGGCCCCCTCACCCACGAAACCAATAAAAAAGGCGTAATCTTTCGATCACGCCTTGATCACCACCGGGGTGTTATTTATGCACCACGAAGACGTTGCGCCAACCCTTTGAGGAAGTAACGCAGCATCTGGTCGCCACAAGGACGGAAGTTTTTGGTGCCTTCTTTGCGGAACAGCGCGCTCAGTTCCGGCTTGGAAATGCGGAACTCCACGGCGGTGAAGATCTGGTGCATGTCGGTATCTTTCAACTCGAAGGCTACGCGCAGCTTTTTCAACACCAGATTGTTGGTGACAGGCAGTTCCACTTCCGGTGCCGGGAACTTGTCGTCCTTACCACGCTTGAAGAACACCAGACCGTTCAGAAAGTGTGCCATCACTTCGTCCGGACAGTTTTCGAAACCTGGCTCGCCTTCCTTGATGACGTAAGTGCTCATTGCCGAGACCGCAACGTCGAAATTATCCAGCTTGATAATCTCAACCATTTTCGCGTCGTTAATATTCAGCATGTAGCGCACGCTGCGCAGCACATCATTGTTGATCATAGAATTGCCTTTACCCTTTGTACTTGAAACTGTGGCGGTGTTGGCTGCCTTCACTCACCCAAATCACTGACTTTAGTCAGCTCATTGGCATTCGTTCAGTTGCCGCCTTGCCGCAATTCCAATTACTTTGGGTAATTAACGCGAGGGGCTGACAAAAAACGGCCGCACAGTTGAATATGTGCGGCAGTATAGGGATCAGAACGGGGTTTCTCAATCGATTTGGCTTTTTTGCTGATACAGCGGGATGTCTTCGCCAATGATGTATTTATTGCGCAGGATGGACGAGACCTTATCCATTATCATCACCACCACCACCAGGATCAGGGTGATAAACATCACCACGTCCCAGTTCCACAACCGCATGTTCTCCGCATACACCAGGCCGATACCACCTGCGCCGACGAAGCCCAGCACCGCGGCAGAACGGGTGTTGGATTCAATCTGGTACAGACTGAGCGCCAAAAATGTGGGGAACGACTGGGTAAAGATACCGTAGCGGTGCTTTTGCAGGCCGTTTGCACCTACCGCTGTCAGACCCCGGCTGGGGGATTTATCTACCGCTTCATGCCCTTCGGCGTACAGTTTGCCGAGCAGCCCGACGTCCTGCATCACAATCGCCAGCACCCCGGCCAGCGGCCCCATGCCAACGGCGCGTACAAAAATCAGCCCCCAAATCGCCATGTCGATACCGCGCAAGACATCCAGCAGGCGGCGCACCAGCACCGAGATCGGTCGCAGCAACGGCGTCGACATCACGTTGCGCGCCGCAAAGAACGACAGCGGCAAGGCGATCAACGAGGCGGTAATGGTACCGGCGAACACGATGCCGATGGTGATGAAAATCTGTTGGAAGTAGTACATAAACGGCCAGTTGACGAAATCATGCCAAACGAACATGCGCATAAAGTAGCGGCCAAGCTGGTGGCAGCCGTTAATAAACTGCGGCCACGAGATACCAAAAAACTGGAAGAAAAACAGGTAATACAATGCAATCGCCACCGCCACAATACCGATGGTGCGCAGGTAGCGGCGCTGCTGTGAAAATATCTCCGGATGCTGCTGTTTGAGCGTTTGCAGCTTTTCCGCCGAAATAGTAGGTGCCGTTATCATTTTTTCCCCTCCACGACCCGTTTGCGCAGTTCACCTGAGGTGTAATCCAGCAGCGAAACCACCAGGATAATCAGCAGCAGCGTCATGCTGACCTGATCGTAGCGATCGAGTTTGATGTTGGTCATCAGCTCCTGGCCGATGCCGCCTGCCCCCACCAATCCCAAAATGGTTGACTGGCGGAAGTTGATTTCCAGCCGCATAAAGCTGTACGACAGAAATACCGGTTTCACCTGTGGCCACATGCCAAAACGCATGCGCTGCAACGGCGTCGCACCGCAGGCCGTCAGCCCGCGCACCGGCTTGTTGGAGGCGGTTTCAATCGACTCATAAAACAATTTGGTCAGGCTGCCAATGGTGTGCAGCGCCAGCGCCAAAAAGCCGGGAATAGCGCCGATGCCGAACGCCATCACGAACATCACCGCCCACGCCAGTTCCGGCATGGTGCGTAAAAATGCCACCAGCGTGCGGATTGTCAGACGTAGCGTCGCCGGGCTGTGGGTGTTATTGGCCGCCAAAAACGCCAGCACACCGGCCACCAGCACCGAAAGAATGGTCGCCGCCAACGCCAGCTGCAAGGTTTCCCAGATCAGCGGCAATTGAATGTTCAGCCGGTAACCCCAGTAGGCGAATGACCCTTCGGTGTGGCCATCGGCGAACAATAAGCGCCAGTGCAGGGTCGGAATGGTTTCCGCCAGATAGTCAAAGAAGTGGGGGATCGACAGCCACACGGTGTGCAGGTTGAACTCGGCGATGTTACCGGCGCCCAGGTAGAGCACCACCAGACCGAGCGACCAGATCAGCGTCTCACGCTTTTGCTTGCTGCGGACTTGCTGGTAATAGTGCGCAAAATCTTTATTCAAAATAGGTTTCCATCTTTATGGAACAAGGGGTTCAGCATGCTGAACCCCTTTGGATCAATCACAACGTAAAGGCGAGAATTAACGGCCGCCTTTGGTCAGCTCACGCTTCATGTCGATGATGTTCTGGTATTCCGCCAGTGTGGTGTCGCCGATATGCTGTTTGCCGCCCATCGCCTTGATAAAGCACTGGTGGTCTTCCTTATCCAGCTTCTTGATGGCGGTCACGACCTTGGCTTTGAATTCTGCCGGCAACGCATTGCTCACCAGGATTGGACCGTTCGGGATCAGCGGTGACTGCCAGATAATGCGGATCTGTTTCATCAGGTCCGGGTGATCCATGCGGATCATGCGGGTGAATGCACCGCTGGTGTAGCCGGTGTTGTAGTCGCCGATCATCGACGCCCAGGTCACTGCGCCTTCGAACTGACCGTTCAGTACCCCGAGGACGTCCTGCTCATGGCCACCTGAGAAGGTCACGCTGGAGAACGCGTTATTATATTTGTCGTCTACCGTGCCGCCGAACAGCTTCTTGAACTCCTGGTTCGGGATCAGGAAGCCGGAAGTGGAATCTGGATCGGCGAAGCCCACCGCCTTGCCTTTCAGGTCTTCCAGCTTTTTATACGGGCTGCCGGCTTTAACGATCACCACCGAGTGATAACCGCGAGATTGGTCAACGTCATCCACCGCGATGCCGACGATATCCACCGCTTTCGGATCCTTGATGTACACCGAGGCAAATGACGACGGCGACATGCTCAGCACCAGGTCAATTTTTCCGCCCAGCAACCCCTGGATCACACCGGAATAGTCGGAGGAGTTGCGCAGCTTGGTGTCGACGCTCAGCTCTTTGTCCAGGAACTGTTTAACGCACTGGTTATCACCGATTTGCTGGGTGGCATTTTGCCCACCGAGAATACCCAGGTTCAATACTTTAGGTGCGTCCGCTGCGGTAGCATTAAATACCATCATCGCGCCGGCCATCAGGGTGGTCAGACTCAATACTTTTTTCATTACGATGCCTTGTGTGTGTAAAGGTAAAAGTGAAAATAAGGGTTTCAATGGATCTGATTGGCTTCCTCGCCATACAGCTGGTGCAGTATCCGTTCGTTCAGTTGCGACGGATGACCGTCAAACACGATTTTGCCCTGGGCAATGCCGATCACCCGGGTGCAGTATTCTTTCACCAGTTCGACCGAGTGCAGGTTTACCATTACCGCGATGTCGTTTTCGCTGACTTTTTGCAGCGCATCCATAATGCGGCGGGTATTTTTCGGGTCGAGTGATGCTACCGGCTCATCGGCCAGCAGAATTTTGGGGTTTTGCATCAGCGCGCGGCAGATCGCCACTCGCTGCATCTGACCGCCCGACAGGTTCTCGGCGCGCTGCAACGCATGCGGCAGCATATTGAGCCACTGCAGCAGTTCGATAGCGCGGGCGCGGTCGGCGTCGTCAAACAGTTTGAAAAAGGATTTCAGGGTGGAGGTGTGGCTCAGGCGACCCAGCAACACGTTGGTCATCACGTCCAGCCGCGGTACCAGACAGAAGTCCTGGAAGATCATGCCGCAGCGTGAACGCCACTGGCGCATTTGGCGGGCGGTCAACTGGGCGATATCCTGCGCCACGCCGTCGTCTTCAAAATGCAGCATTTCGCCGCAGCTCGAAGGGATAGTGCCGTTCAGGGTATGCAGCAGAGTGGATTTGCCGGCACCGGAACGGCCGATCACCGCCACGAACTCACCCACGTGCAGGTCGAAGTTGATATCGTCCAGCACCCGTTGCTGAGATTTATACGCTTTGCCTAAGCCTTTTACCGATAACACCTTGCGGGATGACATCGGTTGTTGCCCTGGAAAGTCGGTCGTTGCAAGTTTTAACTGTGCCTGAGCCATATGATTTCTCTGGTTTCAGTGGCTAATCATTATGGGCACCTATTAACGAATAACTTTGTGACAACGGGATGATGGTTTTATGGCTGGGAAATGACGCGTGCCGCCATTTCCCACTGGGATTAAAAATGAATGAGGCCTTTAATTAGCTGTTTGTTGTTGATGACCTGCGCTTCGTAATCCTCCGCCAGGCTGTCGAAATCGAAGTGGTGAGTCAACATCATCTGGCCGGTGATAGCCCCTGTCGCCATCAATTTGCCGACCTTGACGAAATCCTCTTCGGTCGCATTGCGACTGCCCATCAGAGTGGTTTCCTTTTTGTGGAACTCAGGGTCCGAGAATTGTAAATCCCCCTTGAACAGCCCAACAAAAACGATGCTGCCGCCGTGACGGATCAGGTTGACGGCATGGTTCATCGCATGTCTGCTGCCGGTGGCGTCGATCACTTTCGCCGCCAGCATGCCGCCAAACTGGTCACGCAGCCTGGCCTCAAACTGATCGTCCAGCGGGTTGAGCGCCGGCAATTGCAGCACTTGTTCGACATGTCGTCGCCGTTCGGCGCTGGTATCAGCCACCACCACCTGTGCCCCATCGGCTTTGGCTATCGCCGCCACACCCAAGCCGATTGGCCCGGCCCCCACCACCAATAACGGATCGTCCGGCGCGATGGCCGCACGGCGGACTGCATGAGCGCTGATGGCAAATGGCTCAATCAGGGCTGCCGCCTCTGGCGCCACGTCGTCCACCGCCAGCAGGTTACTGACCGGCACGCTGAGAAACTCGCTGAAGCCGCCGTCCTGATGTACACCAATCACCGAAATATTCTCGCAGCAGTTGGTTTTGCCGCTCAGGCAGGCACCGCAACGGTGGCAAGCAAGATAAGGCATCACCGCCACGCGCTGCCCAACCCGCCAGCCCGCCGTTTGGCTGCCCAGGTTGACAATCTCACCGCATATCTCGTGCCCCAGCACCCGCGGATAACTAAAGAAAGGTTGCTGACCGGACCAGGCGTGAATATCCGTACCACAAATGCCCACGGTAATTATTTTGATCACCGCCTCGGCCGGTGCGGGAAAAGGGGTCGGACGTTGCTGATAAATTAATTTCGTCGGTTGATCGAGCACTAATACTTTCATTGTTTTCATAACGTCCCCTCGGTTATTGGGAGAGTTATTAAATAAAAATGCCGAACGGCAATAAATTGGTGGGTAAATCTGTGAGGCAGTACAAAATAAACCGCTTTAAATTGGTTTTAAATAGATAAAAAACATCCGAGGCTCGTATGAGCAGAACCCAAAATCTGCGGCACAATGTCGTTAACCAGATGATTGACGGCATCAACAGTGGCCACCTGCGCTCGCCGCTGCCATCTCAGGCTGCATTGGCCGAAATGTACAACATCAGCCGCACCACGGTGCGCCATACGCTGACGCATTTGTTCCAGCGTGGTGTGCTGGAAAAGGTCGGTGACGACTATGTTATTTTACGCCAGCCGCAGCCGGACGACGGCTTCGACTGCCAAAGCCCTTCCCTGGATGAACAGGGGAAAAGGTTCGAGAAAGCGTTCTATCAGATGATCAATCAGAAGCAACTGCGCGCCGGAGACAGCTTCAGCGAACTGCAACTGGCGCGGGCGGTCAACGTCAGCCCGGTGGTGGTGCGGGAATTTCTGCTGCATTTTAGCCGTTACAATCTGATCGACAGCGTCAAGCGCGGGCAGTGGAGCATGAAACGGTTTGACCAGCGCTATGCCGAACAGCTGTTTGAACTGCGACAAATGCTGGAAACGCACGCCCTTTCCCACTTTATCAATCTGCCGGCACACGATGAACGCTGGCTGCAGGCCAAAGAACTGCTGAGCCGCCACCGCCAACTTCGCGAAGGCATCAGCGACCACTATCGCCTGTTTTCCCAGTTGGATCGTGACTTCCACGGACTGATCCTCTCCGCCGCCAACAACCCGTTTTTCAACCAGTCGCTGGAGATCATCTCGGTGATTTTCCACTTTCACTATCAGTGGGATGAAACCGATCTGAAACAGCGCAATATCATTGCCATTGAAGAGCACATGACCATTCTCAGCGCACTTATTTGCCGTAATGATCAGGAAGCTATCAACGCACTGCACCGCCATTTGGATACCGCCAAACAGTCTATGATCCGCTCCCTCAATCAGGCCATCGCTTGAGCTACCAGGGTGTTTTTTATCGATAAAAAACACCCTAATGTCATTTAAAACAGATAAAAAGCAGCAAAATACTGACTGCCGCACGGAACCGTGACAAAACACCGCCCCTAAAATATTTCGCCCTCTAGGCTTACTGCCGAGCATCTGCCAATACCTTCACTAAAACACCATCCAGGGGAATACCCGGAATAATAAATATTATTAATGCGAAATTCTGGAGGACGAAATGGAAAGAAGTCATGCAATTAACACCGGAAAGGAACAGGCCGAACCCTATTCCGATCACATAATTCCGATGCCCCCTGAGGGCATGCTGGTTCGCTCGGCCAGAATTAAAAAAATTCAAACTACGGCGATGTGTTTGTTATTTCTGGCGGCCATAATTAACTTTCTTGATCGCAGTTCCCTCTCGGTGGCGAACTCCACCATTCGGCAAGAAATGGGCCTGAGCGGTACCGAAATCGGCTTGCTGCTTTCGGCATTCTCCCTGGCCTACGGTATCGCCCAGTTGCCTTGCGGCCCATTGCTGGACAGGAAAGGCCCGCGCATCATGCTGGGGATCGGCATGTTTGTCTGGTCGGTGTTCCAGACGCTGTCCGGCATGATCCACAACTTCACCCAGTTTATCTGGGTGCGTATCGGGTTGGGGATCGGTGAAGCACCGATGAATCCGTGCGGCGTGAAGGTGATCAACGACTGGTTCAATATCAAGGATCGCGGTATGCCGATGGGCATTTTTAATTCCGCCTCGACCATTGGGCTGGCGTTCAGCCCGCCGATCCTCACCGCCATGATGCTGGCCTTCGGTTGGCGCGGCATGTTCATCACCATCGGCGTGTTGGGCATCGCACTGTCGATCGGCTGGTACATGCTGTATCGCAACCGACAGGACGTCAGCCTGAGTGCCCAGGAACAGGCTTATTTGAATGCCGGGAGCGTCAGCGCAAGGCCAGAACCGATGAACTTTCGCGAATGGCGAGCGCTGTTCCGGAATCGCACCATGTGGGGCATGATGATTGGCTTTAGCGGTATCAACTACACCGCCTGGCTGTATCTGGCTTGGTTGCCGGGTTATCTGCAGACCACTTACCATCTGGATTTGAAAAGTACCGGGCTGATGAGCGCCATCCCATTCCTGTTTGGTGCCGCTGGCATGCTGTCGAACGGCTTCGTCACCGACTTTCTGGTGCGTCGCGGCATGGCGCCGTTGAAAAGCCGTAAAATTTGCATCGTCGCCGGCATGCTGCTGTCCGCTTCCTTTACCGCCGTGGTCGCTCAGGCCACCACCACTTACAGCGCGGTGTTGTTGATCGGCATGGCGCTGTTCTGCATCCACTTTGCCGGCACCTCCTGCTGGGGGCTGATCCACGTGGCGGTGACCTCCCGCATGACCGCCTCGGTCGGCAGTATTCAAAACTTCGCCAGCTTTATCTTTGCCTCGTTCGCGCCGGTGGTCACCGGTTGGATCCTGGATACCACCCACTCGTTCAGCCTGGCGCTCACCCTCTGCTCCTGCTTCACCGTGATCGGTGCGCTGTCGTATATCTTCGTGGTCAAACAGCCGATCGTTGACAGCGCAGCCTGATGTTCTGCTCACGCCCCCTTTCCACCGGGGGCAAACCTTCAGCTCAGGGAGAAGAAATCCAACCCCAGCGCGGCCTTCACCCGCCCCAGCGTCTGCCGGCTGACCTGGTCGGCGCAGCGGGTACCCTGCTGTAAAATGCGCAGCAGTTCACCCTTGTCGGCCAGGTAATCGGCCCGGCGAGTGCGGATCGGCTCCAGCAGACTTTGCAGGCAATCTTCCAGCAGGCGTTTGATTTTCATGTCCCCCAACCCGCCACGGCGATAGTGTTCCTTCAAATCTGCCACCAGCACGGCGTCATCACAGAAGGCATCCAGATAGGTGAACACCATATTGCCTTCCACCCGGCCGGGATCACTGACGTTCAGATGGCCCGGATCGGTAAACATGCTCATCACCGCCTTGTGCACCTGATCGGCGTCGGCCCCCAGGGTGATGGTGTTGCCGCGTGATTTCGACATTTTTCCCTGCCCGTCCAGCCCCGGCAGTCGGCTGACGTTGCTCAGTAAGGGTTGGCATTCCGTCAAAACCTGTTGCCCGACGATGCGATTGAAACGCCGGACAATTTCATTGGTTTGCTCCAGCATCGGCAATTGATCCTCACCGACCGGCACATGGGTGGCACCAAAGGCGGTGATATCCGCCGCCTGGCTGACCGGATAAACCAGAAAACCGGCCGGCAGACTGCGGGAAAAGTCCTTCTCGATAATTTCACTTTTCACCGTTGGGTTGCGTTCCAGCCGCGCCACGCTGACCAGGTTGAGGTAATACATCGTCAGCTCGGCCAGCGCCGGCAGCGCGGATTGCAGGCAAATGGTGGTTTTCTGCGGATCGATGCCGACCGCCAGATAATCGGCCACCAGATTAAGCACGTTGGTGCTGATTTTTTGCGGGTTATTGCCGTTATCGGTCAGCCCCTGCAGGTCCGCCACCAATACCGTTTGCTGATGCTGCTGTTGCAGCTCAACGCGCTGACGCAGTGAACCGACGTAGTGGCCTAAATGGAGAGATCCGGTGGCGCGATCGCCGGTCAGAATGGTGTAGCTCATTGCCTTGCTCCTGAAAGTAAAGTCACCACCGGAACAACGCAATAAAAATGCCGCCAGAACCGGCGGCATTAAAAGAAGGTGTGAATACCCGGGCCGCCTTTAGAGGAGGCGCCACCAAGACTGGCTGTGAGTGGAGTGCATCGGCATATTCATGTCTTTTAGGCTACGCCCCCGGCAGGAGCATTGTCAATAACTGCTCGTTGCCAATTCAGTGCCTGTTCACCGGCGATGCGGCAAAAGGCGTCGGTCAGCGATGAAGGCGTACGCAATGCCAGCGCCAACGTATAGGGCACCGGAAGACCCTCGCGGTTAAGAAAGCGTTACACTGCGCCATTTGCGTTCTCTGCCCATCGCGTTAGGGTGAAAGGATCCAACCTGAAAAAGGAACGCAATTTGACTGCTCCCCGCCCTAAAGGACGAGGATTCCCACTTCACTGAGTCGAACCTAAGCCGCTTGATGCGATTCAGGATTTACAGGCTCTCCGTGGGCTAACGCTGCCAGCCCGGCAGCTTTTATATTCCGTGCCGCATTAATGTCACGGTC